>Ga0325403_1004932_pt1 | contig 12499 bp, 10 predicted proteins | sample PopdelMetagenome_19_FD_205665 | JGI IMG/M metagenome (GOLD analysis project Ga0325403, IMG submission 205665) | Populus deltoides microbial communities from Bellville, Georgia, United States - Xylem-PdKOR-R4 | ecosystem: Host-associated > Plants > Phyllosphere > Stem > Wood/Secondary xylem...
TTCACATGTCATGTTCAAGAACTTCTTCATGCATATCTGGAAAGATAGAGAGGGACCTAACATAGACTTCAACAAAATACCTTCTATGATTTTTATACTTTTCGATGGAATTTTAGCTTCTCTCTTCAGGCAGCATTCCTTCCATATGGTCAAGAGTTTGAGCTTCTTCTTCTTCTTTTTTTTTGGAAAAGAAAAATATTCACAAGGCACTGTGCTAGTGATTTTGTCAATTCCAATGAATAAATATTGTTAGACATCGCATGTGAACTATGAAGTTCAATTAATTATTGAAAAAAAAAGATTCAAATTAAACAGTTTCTGAAAAATAAAAAAATATCATGGAGATCTTCACTGACTTAAAATATTTACGCACACAAAGTTCATAAAAATTGATCTAACATTTATGTTTTTTCCCCCATGTTCCCACCAAATCGATTCACGGTCCCAAAGGAGAAAATAAAAATTAAAAAAAGGAAGAAGAAGCAGAAGAAATGGACTCATCTAAAAGCTAAACTCTTGTACATCGGACCTTTTCAGATGATCGGCTTGAGTTTTTGTTCTTAGTTCAACGGAACTGAGCCCAAAATCGTTGGGTTCCACCTGGTTTGGACTGGAGAGTTGGCTTGAGTTCTGACCTTCACTTTGTGTTGTGTACGGACCCAAGGGCTTTCATCCATTTATTTTTCTGCTTTTCCATTGTTTTATTTTGTTTTGTTTTTCTCTCTTTTTTACGCTATAAAAATAGATAAATAATTAGAGTAAAATATTTCAAATAAAAATAAAATAATGAAAATAATAAAAGGGCTCAAATTTCCTGGAAGAGAAGAACAGATTTGCTCAACAATAATAATTTCTTATAAAAAAAATACTGCTGGGATACATGAGAAGAAAATAAGAGGTTATTAGACCGGTGGAATCCATCAATAATCTCACACTTGATAGGATATTTTTTAGAGCACATAAATGCATCAAAATAAACAAGGGAGGAATAGTAAAATAGAAGACCAAGAAAATTCGTGGCGGGGGGTGGTGAAATTGCTAGTGAGAGCTCGATTCATTTTAGACGTCACTGGACCATTAATCGGGATTGGATTAATTTTTTTAAAAAATATTAAAAAATAAATTTAGGATTTGTTAATATTTTTTTAGCAGAAAAATATTAAATTACATAATAGTTAATTTGATGTAATTCGTCTGACTTAACGAGTTCAAAAACAACCATGATATAGAATACAAATATAGTATAACTCAAAAAAAAAAAAATTAAATAATATTTTTTTTAATATTGAGACGAAAATATATTTGATTGATTTAGGTTAACCCGGGTTAACTTATCAAATTTATAACCCTGATCATGAGTCCATAATAACCCTATATAGAGCAAATTGAAACAAATTATGAAGAATAATTCCCAATATACCCATTTTTGTAGGATGTACGAAAAAATTTAATTAAAAACAAGACTCGAGTCAACTTGTGTTAATCTGTCAAATTCGTAACCTGGGTCATGAGACTGAGATAATTCCATGAAAATAAAATTATGAAACCTAATTCTCAATCAATCCAATGTTAAAGCATGTATTTTTTTTGAAAAAAAAATAAAAAAACATAAAAAAAATAAATTCAGCCAACTCAAGTTAACCCGTTAAACTCGTGACTCAGATCATGATACCGGAATAATCTAATAGAAAATTAACTGCAAAATAATTAGAGTTAATCTGCGTTAACCTATTAAATTTACGACTTGATTTATAAAGTTATGATGATCCGATAAAAAAAAATCAAAATAAATTATAAAAACATAACCATCAATCAATTCAATGTTGAATGATGAAATAAAAAAATAATTTAAAAAAAATAAAAAAATAACAAAATCAATTTGGGTTAACTCGCTAAACCCGTGACTCGGGTCATGAAACTTGATTAATCTCATAAAAAACAAACTAAAACAAATCATGAACCTTTATTACCAATACAAAACAATTTTTCATAATTTATTTTTTTAGTTAATTATATAACCAAAAAAAATATTTGTAGAAAAAATAATGAATAAAATTGTGAAATGAAAAATGTATTTGTTTTTCAAAACTATTTTTTATTCATGTAATTCTTTTCTTGTTTTTATGATAAAAAGATATTTTTAATTAGAAATGTTGTTTATTGAATAAAAAGTAAAATCAACCAAAAAAAAAACTGAACCAACTTTTTATTTGGTTCAAGAACTGAATTAGAGGTTTGGTGGGTAAAGTAATATATTGCCACAATATTGTATAAAATTTTCAAAGTTTATCATCTTAACAAATGTGTTTACCAAACTATAAATTAATCTCAATTCAAACTTCTATTTTTTTTTTTTTGAATTCGTTGCCTTTATCAGCACAAGGACAGTGGAAGTGATTTGATATATCTTAGACTCAGACTCCTCGCTTCTTCCTGCTCTTAATACCTATTTATACACTTTAATTTATTTTCAGCACAATTCTCTTCCCTTCCTCTGAAGCTTACTAAACTATAACTATAAATTAATCTCAATCCAAACACGGTCTACGGATTTCTCCACTTCAACCCACAGAAACCCTTACTCAAACCCACACCAGTGACGCACATAGTTATAAAAGATCTCTGAAATCACCATCAGCTAAGCTTCTTCTCATAACCCTTAAATTTAAACTGAAAAGACTCAAACTTTGGTATTGGGCTCTCGTGCTCTCTTTAAATTTCTCAAAACCCTAAAAAAGCATTCAAATTTTATTGGTTTTTGATTCGTAAATTAGTTTTAATCAATGGATGATGTTGAAAAAGCAATACTTATAAGTTATGATGAATCGGGAGCTATAGATTCAGCCCTAAAATCACAAGCAGTCTCTTTCTGTCAGCAAATTAAGGAAACCCCAACTGTATGCCGTCTTTGCATTGAGAAGTTGTGTTTTTGCAGGCTTGTTCAAGTTCAGTTTTGGTGTTTACAGACTTTACATGAGCTTATTAGCGTTAAGTATGCTCTGTTGAGTTTACAAGAGAAGGATTTCATGAGGAAATCCGTGTTTTCTATGTGCTGTTTTGAGGCTATTGATGATCAGAATAATAATGCTGTAAGGATTTTAGAGGGCGGTCCTGCATTTATAAAGAATAAGCTTGCTCAGGTTTTTGTTGCTTTGGTTTATTTCGAGTACCCTTTAACTTGGTCTTCGGTGTTTGTTGATTTTTTGCCTCATTTGAGAAAAGGGGCGGTGGTTATTGATATGTTCTGTAGGATTTTGAATGCTTTGGATGATGAATTGATTAGTTTAGATTTCCCACGGACATCTGAGGAGATGGGGGTTGCAGGGCGGGTTAAGGATGCTATGAGGCAGCAATGCATAACACAAATAGTGACTTTTTGGTATGACGTTGTATCTATGTATTGGAATTCTGATCCGGACCTTTGTTCTGGTGTGTTAGATTCGATGAGGAGGTATATTTCATGGATTGATATTGGGTTGATTGTGAATGATCTATTTATTCCATTATTATTTCAGCTGATTTTAGTTGATGGGGGATCTGATCAGCTTCAAGGTGCTGCTGCTGGGTGTGTTTTGGCTGTGGTTTCCAAGCGGATGGATCACCAATCGAAGTTATCAATATTGCAAAGTCTTCAGATAAATAGGGTTTTTGGGTTGGTAACTGGAGATGGTGACTCGGAGTTGCTATCAAAAGTAGCTACATTAATTACCGGGTATGCTGCTGAGGTTTTACAGTGCTATAAATGGGTGAATACAGACGATGCTAAGGGTGTTTCTCTTGAGCTTTTGAATGAAGTTTTGCCATCTGTTTTTTATGCAATGCGAAACTTTGAGGTGGGCACCACATTTAGTATTGTGCAATTCCTTTCGTGTTATGTTGCCACTATGAAGAGCCTTTCTCCATTGAGGGAGAAACAACTGCGTCAAGTGGGTCAGATATTGGAAGTGATATATGCACGAATTCGTTATGATCCTATCTACCGTGATAATCTTGATATGCTGGATAAGATTGGGAGAGAGGAGGAAGAAAGGATGGCGGAATCTAGAAAGGATCTATTCTTGTTGTTGCGTAGTGTGGGTCGTGTGGCCCCAGATGTTACTCAAATATTTATCAGAAATTCTTTAGCCAGTTCTATCTCATCCATGTCAGAAAGAAATGTTGAAGAGGTGGAAGCTTCTCTTTCTCTTTTGCATGCACTTGGAGAGTCATTGAGTGATGAAGCCATAAAAACTGGAAGTGGACTGTTGCATGAATTGGTGCCAAACCTCCTCTTGACAAGGTTTCCGTGCCATTCTAATAGGTTAGTTGCACTTGTGTATTTGGAGACAATAACTAGATATATGAAGTTTGTTCAGGAGAATACCCGTTATGTCCCCGTGGTTTTGGCTGCATTTCTGGATGAGAGAGGAATACACCACCCAAACTTCCATGTGAGTCGTAGAGCTAGTTATCTGTTCATGAGGGTTGTGAAGTTGCTGAAAGCAAAGCTTGTGCCTTTCATAGAGAAAATTTTGCAGGTATTAAGACAACCATATTCTTGTTTTATAGTAATCAATGATCTATAAAACTTCTCATATATATTCTTCGATCTTGATTACTGGTTATTCTTCAAATTGACAGAGCCTCCAAGATACAGTAGCCAGGTTTACAACTATGAATCATTTATCGAATGAATTTTCAGGATCTGAGGATGGTATCCACATCTTTGAGGTACTCGAACTATGCCTTGTGTCTCTCTTCTTAATTTTTGAACTTTTGATTTTGAATAAACATACAATAGAGACATGCATCATATATTGGCATACAGGTAAATAGATATTTTTGAATATGTACAGAATTTCCATAGAGTGCGATGGTACTTTGGTTTCTTCTGATATTTGTGGTGGGTATTCACAGGCAATTGGTCTATTAATTGGGATGGAAGATCTAGTGCCGGAAAAGCAATCTGATTATCTATCTTCGTTGCTCACTCCTCTTTGTCATCAGGTTACAGTTAGATTTGAAGTTTCCTACAATATTTATTCTACTATTCCTTTCTCCTACTCACATTTTTTTAATGGGTTTACACTTGCATTTAAAATTGTTCTTGGAATGGCTTCTGAAGAGATTACTCAAATATGCACCCATGCCTGATGGCATCTACACTGACATTCTTATACATGCTTCTGAAGTATTCTTATTTGATCCAGGTGGAGGCATTACTCATAAATGCCAATGTACTGAACCCAGAAGAATCTCCAGTGAAAATTGCTAATATTCAGCAAATAATCATGGCAATTAATGCCCTCAGCAAGGTTCATTTTTCCTTTGGCTTTCTGAATTCAACTTCATGCTCATTTCCCTCTTCAATATAATATGTTTTTCTTTCTATTTTACTTTGTTGTTGGTGATGGGGTGGATATTTTTTAATCAATTGTAATTAATCGACTACTTATAATCACATCAATTTTTTGCATACTAGGTTTTCTCACTTTCCTGATTATATTTTTTTGTCATTATTGCTTGGATACAAAATAGCATGTCTATGGCTTCTTTACACCAGTTTTTGGCTCTTCATTTGAGTCTCAATTTCAAAAACATGCAATGTGAAAATTCCTTTTCTGACCCAGGGCTTTAGTGAGCGCCTGGTAACCACGAGTCGCCCTGCAATTGGAGTCATGTTTAAAAAGGTTGGTATTTCAGATCTTTTGTTTTTGTTTCTTGCATCACGTACTATCTCTGGTTTGGTCACCTTTTGCTATCCAATAAGTTCACAAATCCCTCTCTATCTATGATATTACATAATTGTTATCATCATCTTTACTATTAAGAACTTTTGAGTCATGCATGATATCTTGCCTATGGCCTGGTTGGTTTGACATTTCCCCCATGTCTCAGAGTGTTTGTGTATTTATTCATTTACCTCCTATACTGATGGGATGACAGTTTTGCTGTGCTGCCGTCCATCTTCTTGTTTTATTCCTTTTCTTTGAATTCCTGATTTCGTTCTTCTATTTTTTCATTATTGTAATATCTATGGTGAGAAATTGAGAATGGATTGTTACATTGCCTATCAATAGATGCCAGGATCTGCTAGATGCAACTGGAGAAATGCCAGAACAGAAATTCTGTTATTGCATCTCTTTCCTTTTTGTTGAAGTTTTATTTTCTCTCTTTGTGATCCAGACATTGGACATTCTCCTCCAAATACTTGTTGTATTTCCAAAGATAGAGCCTTTACGGAATAAGGTGAGAATTGGACATGGAGCCATAGAAGTGGTTTTTTTTTTTTTGGATATTTTGTTGGCTTTACATATTGCTTAAAGATAGCATTCATTGTATTCAGGTTACGTCCTTCATTCATCGTATGGTAGATACTTTAGGAGCATCTGTATTTCCTTGCCTTCCAAAGGCATTGGGACAATTGCTTGCAGAAAGTGAGGTAAAAAGAAAACAATTCCCATTTTACCAGTCTCTAGATTCCACTCTTACATCTAATATTGATGAAATGTCTTTTCGGTTGTGTTTTGTTGATTACCATTATTAATAGTCTTCTCATTTTTAATCATCCTGAGTGCTCTTTGGCATGATAATGGAATTAGATTTTTGATTTTTTACCTTGCTTATTTGGTCTATAGTTGATGTTCTGGGACAGGAGCAGTGAATTTACCTGATTGCAAAACCCACATCAAGTTTAGGAGGGGGCTGTGTATTGGTGGGGGTGTTTTTTACATGCAGTTCTGTTATGATAATGCCCTAAAAACTGCCTGCAAAATTATTCAAGCATGGAAAATCCCCATAATTTTGTTCTTCACCAATTGACAGTGGAATTGCCATTTCAAGATATTTGACCCACTAAGAAGCAATTTGGCCTTGTTTTATTGAATTAGTAGAACAATGTTGATTTTCATATAATAATACCAGGTACAAAGCTGGTGCAGGACAGGTTCGAGTTTCTGTTACTAGTGTTTTACGGCAGGCCCAGGCTTGGGCACTATTGGAATGAAGTGTCTAGATTAAAGAAGAAAGGGATTGGAGTTTGGGAACCGATCGAGTTGGAATGAGTGTAAAAAACTAAAATGCATAAATTCTAGAAATAATGCAATTGCACTTTTTGAAAGACTATATAGCTATAATACATAGAGAGAGGGTTAGTGCTCCCTCTACAAGAGATTATTAGATACTACTGGTAGATCGCTTCCTCACTCATATAAAAGTGGGATCCATGGATAGTTATCAGCTACACTAGGAGTACCTAATAATTTCTTAGTGCAACAAGGACCCGGGTTCCCAAATAAGAGAGTATATTAGACTGCCAAATAAAGGTTAATTTTTTTTTTTTTTTTTCCAGTCATGCATCTAGTATAAAAGAACCTATACAGGGAGGCTTAAAACATTTATCGATTACTAAAATAGAAACCATGACCTATAAATTTCCAGGAAATATTAAACTACTGAAATACCCCTGCAAATCTGAAATTACAAGATATTCCTGAATTGTGGAATTGAATAAAGCCACAAAAAATTAATCTGTTCGTTTCCTGCATCATGAGCAGGTGCATTTTGAGAATTTATGATTTGTAGCAGTACAGCGTTTAATTTACTCCCAACTTGAGCTTGCATGAATGTGGTAGTGTAACACAAGGAAATGATCCCATCTTGTAACTTCTATTGCACGCATTAAATGTTAAAGTTTTCTCACATTCAACTTCTTTATGATAACATTAGAAAAAAGTGACTGTTTCTCCCAATGTGATGGGGAAAACTTTAAGCAACTTGACATGGACATCTTTTGGAACATGTAAACCACATAAAAATGTTAATTGTATTAAAGTTTTTTACATTTTCTCTTATGAAATGAATGCCTGATTCTAGATTATGTATTTTATTGTAGCCAAAGGAAATGGTTGGTTTTCTTGTTCTGCTCAATCAGCTTATATGCAAATTCAACACCTCGATGCATCACATAGTGGAGGAAGTTTTTCCAGCTATTTCTAGTAGAATCTTTAGGATAGTCTCAACTAAAGAATTGCCTTCAGGAGATGGAATCAGTTCTGAGGTATGAAAATACTATCTATAGATATTTAAATTAACCCCTAGGGTGTAGTTAACATTCTCCTCCCAAGATTCTCTTTTGAGCAAATGATGAATCTATTTTTAGCGTCATTACATTAGTTTCCCAGACATTATTAAAGTTTTGGTGCTTAAAGATCAAATGTTATCTTATGTGTGCTTGGATGGTTATTTTCCCGACTGTTGCAAGCTGCTATCCTACATTACTTCTACTTTTGTTTGCATCAAATTGTTTGATAAACTTCTAAAGTTGGTTCTCCTCTTAAGCAACATAATAGTCGCCAGCACATTTTTTTTCTCATCATGGTGAAAGGAGTTTTTCATTTATAGTAACCCTTGTCAACATTTTTTTCTAAAGCTGAGATGTTATGTGCTATCTTGAAAAGGACCACTTGACTTATTTTGCAGGAAATTCGTGAATTACAAGAACTCCTGAAAACATTTTACACATTTCTTCATGTGATAACCACACACGATCTATCTTCAGTCTTCCTTTCAACCAAGAGTAGGGGCTACTTGGATAAAATGATGCATTTGCTACTGCACTCAGCATGCAATCACAAGGATATTCTTGTGAGAAAGGTGCATCTGATACATCCTGTATTTTGCCCACTGAAGTTTTGGATCTTCTGATTATTAGTGTTGTTGTGAACTTAAAGTGTCATTTTATCCCTCTTAATTCAGGCGTGCGTGCAGATATTCATTAGGTTAATTAAAGACTGGTGTACAACGCCTTATGGTGAAGAAAAGGTTTGTCTTCCTCTAAGATATCATTCTTAGTGGCTTTTATGTCAAGGATTTTCTTTTCTTCACTCTAATGGAGTTGAATATTTAGGTACCTGGTTTCCAAAGGTTTATAATCGATGGCTTTGCGATGAACTGTTGTTTTGACAGTGCGCTTGACAAATCCTTTGAGTTCCATGATGCAAATACTGTAAGAACTGTTCGATCAATTTTGATATCAGTGCTGTTCCTTCTAAAAACAAAGATATGGTCTTGAAAGTTGCACTTTATCAGTCTTTTTCCCCAATTCGCATTTCATACTTTTTCTGCTCCAGCTTATTGATCATCATTCACATCCCATTTGTATTAGTTTTATAATTGGGTGTTTGATGTTGCTTGCCTGTTGAATAATTTCTTGCCTAGTTATTAATAAATGTTTTCGAAATTGCTGTTCTGATTCTGTCTGGCAGCTCATTCTGTTTGGAGAAATTGTACTTGCTCAGAAGGTTATGTACGAGAAGTTTGGTGATGATTTTCTTGCTCATTTTGTAACAAAATGCTTTACTTCTGCACATTGCCCTCAAGATTTAGCTTCACAATATTGCCAAAAGTTGCAGGTAACAAAATAGTGCTCCATATCTTACTAAGTTGTTGGAAGTGTGTGGAAGTGCATTTTGTCCATCCACATATATTGTGGGATCTGTCCCACTTTTATTCTTGCTTGAGTATTTATTTTTTCTGTGGTTTTCAAGTCATTTTATATTTTAGCTGTGGTCTAGGGGAGATTATATTCATTTTGGGATATGTTTCATAATTTTGATCAAACTCTGGTCCACTTGGGGATTGTTCTCCAAACTTCTTAGTGACATGGTAATTTTAGTCAAAGGATAAAATTTGATGTCATTATGCAAGAGGTGAGCCTTTCCTGGTGCTAAATTCCTGCACGGAATTTCCACCCTGACTTTTGTCAACTCAGTAATTGGATCTGGGACTTAGTTTGACCCTGGTTACAGGATTCAGATTAGTGCAGATGTTTGGGTTTTGATGCATTATGGACATGATTTAAGCCCATGGTCTTGGAATTAAAAGGTTTTTTCAAGTGTAATTTCTTGTGTATTTTGATGGAAGAAGGGGGGAATGGAAAGGTTATGGTTTTTAAGGAGAGAAGGGAATGATAACGAGTGGCAAGATAATTATTTTCTCATTCCTTGGATGTATGGAAGGAAGTTGGAAATGTCATCTAACTTTCCTTGTCTTGTTGAAAGGGTGTTTAATTATATATTTGTATCTTTCTTCGCTGGAGGTTGGAGAGGATTGAAGTGTAATGCTGGAAACACAAGTCAAAGATTAAACTCAATTCCCTTCCTTTAACCCTTGAATTTTGGGTATTGGGATTTTAACATTTGAGCGAATTGTATGTTGAACCCTCCTATCCCCTTTTTCTCCCTTAAAATAAAGCCCCTTCTAGACAAAGCTTGAAGGGTTTGATCTCTGTTTTTCTTTCCCTTCTCTCAAAACCTTCTTATCCAAGCCTAGTGTATGTTTGAGAAAGGACTGAGGTTGGTTATATAAGCTCTTAGATAGATCTTGTTATTGAAATTTCAGGATTAATTTGTTAGGAACATTTTTCTTACATGCACTGAAAATTTAGGTTACTGGAAATGTTTGTTTGAAGCAAGCATTTGGTTTTGAACATCTTTGCTTTATATTTCAATGAATCAGGCTAACAAGTTGAATGCAGCTAATAAGTATCACCAAAAACTGATGCGTGTATCATTAAAGTTTTATCTCTAAATGGGGGTGTACGAATGGTCAAATCTGGTTTAATTGCTCCAATTTTTCTTTGTGCTTCTGATGTTTGTATGTGCAGGGTAATGATATGAAGGCATTGAGATCATTCTACCAGTCACACATCGAGAATTTACGATTTCAACAGAACGGAAGCCTAGTTTTCAGATAGCAAGAATTAGCATGACTTTTGTGGGAAATGAAAATCGTTGTTTTGCCAAATTGTTCTGTGATATATATAGATATATATTTTTGTGCAACAATCCAATACCTGTTCACCAAAGGTGTTGCAAGGCCTGGATATCAGCTGCCTGTTATCTTGTTGGAGCATATTCTTTATACGCGCTGCTCTTACACTAGTGAATGTGCAGGCTCTTCATGGAAATAGAATATCGAGTTTATTGTATGGAGAACGAGGTATTTTATAGACTGAATTCCTTTACATGTTGGTCCAATGTAGGTTGATTATCGCATTCTGAAATTGATTTTTGTGGAGTCATTGATTTGATCTCACTTATTGTGCAGTTGTATATTTCCGGCAACAGTTTCTTTATCGTGAATAAGCTGGTTTGGACGAGCAGCTTATTTTTTTGGGCGGATGCATGAAATCAAAAGTTAGCTGTCTAGGTATTTAAAATAAATGGCAAGAGTTTTTGAAGGGCCATATTTTGCAGGAAAAAACGAAATTTTGTTTGGGAATTTGTTGTGTTTTGTTATTTACTTATTTCGTTCTCATCCATTCTAATTGAGTGCCTGCTAAACCCTTTCCACGTTGGGGAAGAGTAGCAGAAATTCTCTTTTATTTAGTTAGAATCTTGGGAATCAGAAAATGAAATATTTGCTACTTTGCTTACAGGGGGGGAATTCTCTTTGAAGTTGAACATCTTTAATCAGACTTCACTTCAGTAGCTATCCACAAAGAAAATAATTTTCTTTCATACAGGGGGAGGGAGATTAATCTACAGCATGAGGACTTCAATTTTACGTTAACTCTCCAAAGAAGAAGAGACAACGCTAAAAAAATAAATAAAATTAGATACTATAGCTTTAATGAACAAAAGCTCAAACAAACTAAATGATGTTTTATGGGATCAATATATATATATTTTTTTTTAAGATTGCAAGCGTTTTCCACTAAAGTTATTTACTTCAATCACAAGAGTGCTGAAATTCCCCCCTCAAAGCGCAGCCGCACTCCCTGTGTGAAGCTATTTTCACCGACTTTAGAGATACTAGATCGTCAAGCCCATTGAGGAGCACAGGTTCTGGTAACATTCCCCAGGTTCAACAACGTGATTTTACTTTTTTCCCCTGCCTTTTCAAGTCAAAGGAATTTCCCCAAGTGAAGGGCTCATCCCTGAGAACCCCAATTCATTTTGGACCGAGAGCTGTTGTGTCAGCTCATTTTAAGGGCCTTGCATATTTAGATAGTAAAATCACAATTTAGTTTTGTTAATCTTTTATCTAGAATAGAATAGACAGAATTGGTGAGAATTTGTTTTATTTTGTTTGGTTTTTTAAATGATATGAGATATACCAACCATTCGGGCCAAAATAGAACAAAATTGCCAATTCGGCGCTAACAAATTATTTTACACTAGTAGTTTTATAGACTTGAGTTGAAAGGGTGATAGTTTTGGTCCTGTGTGGGATGAGCTTGGTCAGAAGTTGCAACTCTTCTCAATGAAATCTAGCAGTGTGATTACCATTGATCACTGTGCCTTTCGAATAAAAACAATATATATTTCACATGCTTTTGTGGTATTACGTACGTATATACAATGTCAGCAAATATATTTTCTTTTTATTTTATCTTTTAAATTAAGTAGGGTGTGTTTTGCACTACTTGAAATCATGATGAAATTATCTTTTCGCAGAACATTTTAGTAACATCAACTTTTAACAGGTCCTTCTGTATTAATTTTTAATTTTTTAT
>Ga0325403_1004933_pt1 | contig 12499 bp, 7 predicted proteins | sample PopdelMetagenome_19_FD_205665 | JGI IMG/M metagenome (GOLD analysis project Ga0325403, IMG submission 205665) | Populus deltoides microbial communities from Bellville, Georgia, United States - Xylem-PdKOR-R4 | ecosystem: Host-associated > Plants > Phyllosphere > Stem > Wood/Secondary xylem...
AAGCTTTCTTCTCTTTACTAGGAGATATTGCAATGGCAGAAGCAGCTACCTTTGCTCCAAGCAAAAGAACTTATAAGCCAAAAATAAGTAAAGATTAGATTGTTTAGTTTATCATTATAAAAAAAAAACACATACACACACAGACTATAACATGTATACTAATTAGGCAATATACCTATGTTAAATAAAAATAAAAAATATATTTATTTGTTGAAGCACTTTAAATAACAAAGCTTTTGTTATTAATGAATTATTTGTCCTTTAAACTTTATTGCTTATCTCTTATTTGCAATAACCCTCCTATAATTCAACACTATCTTAATTTAAATGTACTTCTAAATGAAATCTTTGAAACAAAGTAGATGGACTCAATAATCTCTCATTAAAATGAACCTAAGCTCTAGATTTGGAAGGAATATAGAAGTTTAAAAAATAAGAAGAAAAACCACTATGATTTGAGGAAACAAAGAGTATCTAAAATCAGGAAAAACATTGTCTTGAACTCTTTCTTAACACCCCCCCCCCCGCGCTTTTATAATTGATTTTTGAAGCTAAAAAGTTAAAGAATTAATTTTGGCATTAAAAAATTAATTTTCATACTATAAACTTTTTATTAACTACCATAAATCCATAATAAAATTTGAATATTATGATCATAAAACAAATATCTTTTGAGTTGAGAAAAAAATCTTTTAAGTTTTGTTGAAAAAATATTGGAAAAACTAATTCTTCTTTTCATAGGATGGACAAAACAATGGGTTTGACTATAAAAAATAATTCTTCATGAACCAAATTCAAGCCTAAATTTAAGTTGGCAAAAAAAGAGTGAATTTTATTTTTAATTATAAAGTATATGTTGGATATTAAATTCCAACAAAATCTTAACCTCAAAAGTGGATGAACTCCACTTTTAATTTGTCTTTAAATAATCCGTTAACTTTGTTTTTAATTCCAACACAACTAGCAATGAACCAACATGTTTGAAGCAATGATCTATGTTATAATTTGTGTTAAATAAAAAAAAAGTGCACATTACTTTCAAACATTTTCTTTGGAATGTTTTTTGCAAAATTTGAGCTGCTTATGGGATAAAAAAAATCAAAAATATCTTTTTCACTCTAAAATCTTGTAATGATAACTAGTTTATTTGTTTTTCTATTTAAGCAAAAACCCCGCACCCAATTTTTTTTAATCATGCTTCAATGAATGATAATATCTCCTCGAAAAAGAGTGCATGTTTAAATTGAATAAAAATTGTTTTAAAATGTGTTTGGTTAGTGTTTAAAGATCAAAAAGATAAATATAAAAATTACAGACCCGTATTGGATAAAAGGATAAAAACAAAAATATAAAATAAATATATTTTTAGAATAATTTTGAAAGGAATTTTTATCTTTGGATAAAGGACAAAGAAACATGTTCCTTTGGTCGACTCTATCTTTGTCTCTCTGTTTTCCAGACAGTTAACATACGTTATCTTAAATTTGCTCCGATGAACAAGTTTTCTCCCCCCACCCCCAACCAAACCCTCTCCTCCAACAAGAAACAGAGGTACCAGATGGAGACCTCAATTGTCTACCATGAAGTGATATGGCAACTGGAAATTACTATTGCCCTTCTATAAGACTCTAAAGCCGTAGTGCTGTAGTTAAATCAAAGGAAGAGAATCAGGGCATCAACTTACCAGTTGGTACATTCGAAGCAACATTTGAGAGAACAAGTATTACAATGGCCAGCACAGCAATCCCACTGGCATGATCGATCCGTGCATGAGGCTCCATCAAGCTCCAGAGACTGCCAGGAATTCCTGTTCTATTGAAGCCATCGACCGTGATAAACATTCCACAAAAGAATACCAGAAGAGAGTATGAAACCTGATCCAAGCAACTACGGGTAAGTAGATTTTTACTCAATCAATTACTGCATGGAAGTATTACAGTTGTTGAAAAGATATTTAGGAAAGCAAATACAATTTTTGTGAAAGACCTGTTGATTTACCTTCTCTAGGCAAGGCCCTGCATCTTTGAAATCAAGAATCACAAAAATGAGGGCTGCTGTGAGTGCAGTCCAAGACATGTTCAAACCCATTAGAAAAGCAACCAGCATTCCAACAGTACCAAGGTAAATACACAACTTCCATGACAATCTCTTCCATCTATTCAGCTGGCCTTTACTTTCTTCAGTGGACTGTTGCGGCCCGGACTCTAAATCAGTCATCTTCTCAATGGTCCCTTGTACTCCACCTCTTGCAAATCTTTCCTCCATTTGCTCTCCTATTTCAGAAAACATATTATCAGTTGCCTCCTTCTTTGAAAGGACTGCTTTCTTCAGCTCAATTTCACCACAGGAATCACTGCACATATCCAATTCACTCAACCTGTTTTTAAGATTCTTGGAATGACCTCCATCCCTGTTTATATCAGGGGAACTCTGGGAGCTCGCAGGATCTGTAATGGGATCACATTCGTGAGATTCCAAAGATTTGGAAGATGACGTGGTAGCAAGCGAAATCTGATGGGCATCTTCTTCTTCCTTAACATCAGATAACAACCTCCAAAACATGCATAAAAGAATTAGAGCATTCACAAAGACACCCAAAAGCACCGCGGGAAGAAGTCCCAATACGAATTCCCCGAAAGAGATGCCACTTTGAATAGCAATTATCAAGTTTTGAGGGTTGCCGATTGGAGTTGCAGAGGATCCAATATTCGAACTTGAAGCCAACCCAAGCAAGAAAGGTTCGGGTCGAATATTGTTTTCTCTAGCAATCTTTAATATGAATTCAGTGAGAATGACACAGGTGGTGTCATTAGTAAACAGAGCACTTGAAATGGCAGAAACAATGCAGATCCGGCAGAGCATGTCCTTCGCACCCCGACTCTTCCATGAGAACAAGACTCCCAAGTGCTTGAACATGTCTGCTCTTTCAAGATAGATGCTTACAACCATGGTTCCAAAGAGAAGGCCCAGTACAGGGAGGTTGATGGCAGAATATGCTTGATCAGGGGTGATGACTTTGAAGATAACCATAAGCATTGCCCCGAGGATGGAACCTGCTGTCCTTCCAATGGGTAAGAAAGGAACTGCTGGGAAAACTGCCAAAATCCAAAAGACAGCGAAGGCAACTGAACCTAAGACAACCTTCTTAATCGGACCGAGAGCCATTTCTGTAACTTACAAGATTAAGCTTGTTTGTGAGCTACCACTTAGCAGACCTCCACCTTTGCAACTTCAGATAAATTGCTGGCTCTGAAAGAAGAAGATTTCACCCTGTAGCTCAACCATTATTTGCAACCAACTGAGAAAAGAGTAAAACTACAAATTTATTAAGAGCTAGTGAGATGGAAGTTATTAGAAGTTTTTTTGAAAATTCCGAAAAGGATTGTGGAACCAGAAAGATAAATGAGTTCATATGAATATTTCAATGTTACGTTTAAAAGACGCATCAGAATGTGAGGATAAGAGATTGATTGAAGATGCCGGATATTTTCTCTACTGAAGTAGTCAAAGCAGCCGAAGACATTTCAAAGCTGAAATTCCATGCTGAAAATCTAGTAAATGCGTGGTCCTAGAGCACAGATCTTTTTGCTAGTTGATATGGAAATTGGATCATGCGCAACCAGCAGGAAATATGCTACTGAGACATCATATATATAACAACGTTAACAGTTCATGACTTGTGTGTGCAGGTGAACCTGTGGGGTGGGACCGTTTTCAGATATTTAAACATTGAATCTGGAAATTAATAGCATGCAAGACAGTAGTGAAGTTGACATATTCTCCAGCTCAGAAATACTGCCTTAAGAGACTCTACATACCTGATCGTTGCATGAACGCACACTCTTGAGCAATCTCTTTGGAGCAATTATGTAAGCTCGCAGTTACTCTGTCAACCTAATTGAACACAGGAGTTCTGTCTCGCTCCAAAGAAACTCAAAATGGAACGAAGTGAGACAAGCAAGCAAATTAAATCCTTGGATAATTAAAAGATAGTGAGAGGTTGGGGATGTGCTCTCTACACTTCCAATGCCGGTAAGCCCAGTGCGGATTTATATACAGGGAAAAGCAAGAGAGTAAATTAATTTATGTCACAAGGGGAAGACTATAACAGGAGAATACGCCAAGAAGAAACACATACAGTTACTATAATAAGACTAATTAGGTATACTTTGTTATCGTTTCGGTTATTGTTTTTTAAAGTATTTTTTTTATAAATATTTTAAAAATTTTAATTTTAATATCAGTATCTCAAAACAACCTAAAAATATAAAAAATAAATTAATGTAAAATTAAAAAAAATTAAAAACTTTTAAAAACTCAATTAAACCACGAAAACAAACACTACAAGAATTTCTGGTTGTTTGATTGGTCGTGACTGCGTTTTGTTTCAGCCACATTCTTCTACCCATTCGGGTACCTGCAATGTGCTGAGATTTTGTGTGGACCTGCAACAAACAATGGTCCAAATGAGAAAACCATTGCTGCAAATCCACTACTAGTTTGCTAAAATAACATCCTTGGGTTTAGCAAAAACAATATCCCTCTCTACGCGCAATCTTTTGCTTTTCAATTATTTTATTTTCAACATTAATTTTTAACCAAATATTTATAAACTAGTTTTTATTTAAAAACAATAAGAGGTGTAAAAGCTGTAAGATTGTCTATGAAGATAATATATAATCAGACAACAATGGAGCCATGGATGGAGTAAACGTGATGCAGATGCTTCTAATTGGATGGCTAAAAGCAGAGAAAGGCCAAAGTATATATCATACAATAAACCTAGAAAGAAAACGTTATTTCATTGCCGGTTAATGCGCTTCCTCTCACAGTGCACTACCCTAAAAACGACTTAATTGGGTGTATTTTATGAGATAAAAATCAAAAGGTGATACTATTTTTAAAAAAATTAAATTTTTTGTTGAAAAAATATATAAAAGTATTGAAAATTAAGTTTATAAGGGCAAAGAGTACATTTACAGACATTTTTCCAGGTTTTGTGAAGATAAGGAAATTGAGAGACAGCTCCTTGTTGGTTAGACGGCCTAATAAAATGAAGCTTTAAAGAGGAAGAATCAAATTGTTGGTTAGACGGCCTAAAAGTTTTTAGCATGACATTTAAATCTTATTATAGCAAAAGAAATTAAGTCAATCGTATCTATGATCTTGTGTTAGAAAATGTTTTTTAACATAGTACGTAGGCAAATAAAAGTGAGGTTGATTTACGTTTAGGGTTAAAAATTTAATAATAATTTAACATGAAACATTGTGAATAAATGAAAAATTACTCATGCCAGCATTGGGAATGTATCAAGATGGCTAATTCATGTGTATGCTAAGTGTGGATGTATCAAGATGGCTTGTAGCCGCTTGGGAATGTTGGATGAAGGGTTGAGAATATTCGAGAGCGTGAGTAATATGTATGTCATTGAGCCACAAATCCATCATTATGCTTGTCTTGTGGATCTTTTGGGAAGAGCTGGGAGGATAGAGGAAGCAAAGAAGGTGAAGAGAGAGATGACCCTACATCCATATTCATATATCTTGGGCGGCGCATGCATGGTGATGTCCAGTTGGGTGAAGAAATGGTTGATTGCTCGGTGCAGCGGTGTCTTCACCATGGTGGCGTACGTGTTCTTCTTTCAAACATGTATGCCTCTGCTGACAAATGGGAGGGTGTCTCAAAGATAAGGAAGGAAACGAAAGATAAAAACATACGAAAGTTTCCAGGTTGTGGTTGAAGTGAAGTGAATGGTTACTGTTTGTGAATTTGTCACCGGAGATAGGTCCTACGCACTTAGGGAAGATATCATTCGTGTTCTTGCTGTTTGGAATTGACAAGCACTTAAAAGTCTCTCATGCTGGGATCTGATTACATAAATTTACTGGTCCTATTAACTATTCATCCTAAAGACTTGTCAAAGTTTTCATGTAGCCGGGAGAGAAGACTAACAGTTTTATTAAAGAAAAGCAAGAATGTCCAAGTAATGCTGAATATAAAAATAAAATAAGATTTTTAAGCTAAAAAAGAAAATATAAGAATAATTAAAGAAACCAAAGAGTTTCTGCATCAAGTTGCAAGTCACATTTTATGAATCAACGGGTCAACGTGCAGACAACACAGAGAAAGAAGTTGTGGCATTGGATGAGGAGGAGGCAGTAGAAGTTGACTTGTCTCCGTGAAACCTTTCAGCAGATTCAACAAAGGGAGGTCTAGTTGGTTGCGTGTGCTCCAGTGAACCCCTACTTTTGAACAAAACAACTACCTCGGACATTGTTGGCCTTGAAGTTGGTGATGATTGGGTGCACATCAAGGCAATCTCTATGATTTTCTTTGCATGCTCCGCTTCATATTCACTGGGATCTAAGCTTTCATCCACCAATTCAAGGTGCGTGCCATCCTCATATAGCTTCCATGCCTGTTGAACATGATGCAGACAGAGATACAAGACTGAAATGACAGCATAATAAACAATGTCTTAGTAAGGTTCTAGCCTTCCGGGACTCACCTTTTTGAGGAGGTATTCAGCACCAGGATCAGCTATCATCTCACTGCTCTTCTTGCCACTTACGATTTCAAGGACAACGATACCGAAGCTGTATGTGTCCACTTTTTCCGATAGCTGTCCATGGAGAGCATACTCAGGTGCTGTGTATCCCCTGAATTCATGGGCATTGATACAAATTTTGATGTCAGATATAGAGCCATTTGAGAAGTATTTGTGTTCTTTAACAAGATTTGGTAGTATGGAACAAACTGTACGTAATGACTAAATGTGAAACACCTTAACTGATTCATGTTCCATTAGCATGGATTATAGTTATGTTCACATCCACCATCATGTTTGCTATATAGTTTCACCATACAAGGAAATACAACAGGAATCTAGTAGAAAAATGGTGGAAAGCTCTTGAAACTTTTCTAAATAGTGCTGCAACTGCATTCATCTTTCTGAAGGTAATGTTTCTTTTGCTTACAGATGAAAGTTTTACTTCCCAAGACATAAGGGACAGGGAAAGATACCGAAGAGATAGAAATATGGTTGGTTGAAGAGACATAGAAGAAGATATAAAATAAATTTGTATCACAACAATTGCATGGACCCTTCTAATTTCAACAGTTTATTTTAACTTACAATGTTCCGGCAAATTTTGTGCTAAGGTGGCTCTGATTTTCAGGTAGAAGCCTTGCCAACCCAAAATCTGCTATCTTGGGTTGGAAATCGTCATCCAGGAGAATGTTGCTGGATTTTATATCTCTATGAATGATGCACACATGGAATTGCTCGTGCAGATAGGCGAGCCCTTGAGCTGTGCCGAGGATTATATCAAATCGTTGCTTCCATCTGAGGGATCCTCGTTTTTCACCTGCTCCCAAGTAAAGATTCAGCTGAAATTTCAGTCTTAAAAAAAATTGTAACTATTTTCAAGTGGCATCATAGCCTATTTACGTTACCAAATAAGAATCTATCAAGGCTGCTGTTTGCCATGTATTCATATACAAGAAGTAGCTCTGGTCCTTTGCTACAACAGCCGAGTAGACGGATAAGATTCCGGTGATGAACATTGCTTATCAGTGTGACTTCACTTGCAAAATCTGCTTTGACCCTGTTGGACTGGCCTAGAGCTAGTTTCTTTACTGCAACTACTTTCCCATTCTTCAAAGTACCCTGTGAAATTGACAAAGGATTTATTAACAATAGAACAGTGAGGCAGAGGGTAGAACTGATATGAGCGTTTTCCATAAAGGAAAAAAGCTTCCATGCAAGATGTGATGGCTATATGTTGCAGAATATTTGCAGTCTCTTCTATTTCACCTTGTATACATCACCAAAACCTCCTTCCCCTAGCTTGTTTTCTTCTTTAAAATTTTTTGTTGCCGATTTCAAGTCCTTAAAACTGTATATGGTGGCGCCTCGCAGCTCGGTTGCATCTAATATATTACCTGCAACAATATTAGGAGTTAGGATTTCACTTTGCAATAGAACATGAAAAGTGAAGATTGTGACCATGCCGTTCACTTTACCTCTAGGAGCTGCCTTCCGCTTCTTAGATAGTTTAAACCAAACAAACAATCCAACAATAAGCAAAACAAGGGATGCCCCTCCAGCTGCACCCCCGATAATCGCGCCTTTTTTGGAGCTTGATGAACTTTCTGCAAGAAAAACAGAATGTTTGATTAGCATACAGGACTGGACATAGCCAGTCAAAAACATCACTTTTTTGTTTCAGTATCATATGCTGGCTTCAGACGTCTATCTGCACGAAATGTGCTCTGATGAACATTATTCCGTAGATGATCTAGATTGCACAGTTGCTTCAATTTGCAAATGTCCATAGCATTTTTCTAAATCACAGAAAACATAACTTAATTGGCTCAAAGACCTCATGAAATAGACAAGAAAACAGATGGAGACTTGGTGTTGGTAGAGAGGAAATCTCACTAGTTTTCAAGAAAGGCAGGAGATTGATAGTCTGGTTATCAGCAAAGAAGGGTTTGTCCGAGTATCTCATAAAACATCCTGAATCAAGTGCCCTACCATCCGCATTTGGAGGACACTTCTGTATGTTTTTATAGGCAACTTCCATACAAGCTTGGCAACCAGCCGAATCAATAGTTTGCACACATTGTGCAATGCCATACACCGATACATTTGAACCTGCCACTTCCCTCTTGCTAGCAGCAAAGAAACCATCTATCCTTGGTGTCGCCACTTGAAGATCGCCTAATAGGCCTGCCACGGTTGTGTTAAAAGTAGTATCTGGTGATGAAGTAGTTTGATTCCCGCAATACTCGCGATTGGCATCCCGAGTGGTCTCCCCGTAGAAATCGCTCCTCTCATACCTCAACGAAGCATAGAACATAAAGTTTAGTAACAGGTTAGCTAGTTGCCAGTTTTCCAGGGTGTCTCAACACCCTTGGTTCCTGAATATTTGCAGGATTTTGAAGCAAAAGAACCATGAACCAACAGGTTATTGATGAAAGAAAAAATTTCCAGGAAAAACTGATCACAAGTCATGCAAATTACTAAACCATGTAGACAGTTAGATGCTGTTCACTGACATAAAGGATTGATTGATAGTTTGATGCCATTTCTTGTCAGAATTAATTTGCTAGAATTTTTCAGCATAGGCAACAACCATGAACTCGTACGTAGGGTTTTTCTCTGTCGGAAAATGGTTTTCTTACTAGGAACCGTCCTCCGATCATTTTCAATATCAAGAAAGCGGAAAATTCTTCACATATGATTGGACGTTATAACATGTTAAGAGTTCAACAAAAATTGTTTTACCAGGTCTTAACTTAATTTCCAGGATCCAGGAAAATACCTGAGGAAACATCCATCATAGACAACACGAGCACCATTGGCCACAGAGCAGTTGCGAATCTGCGTCGAAGCAGCAGAAAAACAAGCAATGCAATCAGCTGCAGACATATAATCTCTGCACTGAAACATGGCATAAACTGAGTCTGGACCACTCAAACTCTGCTCGGTTACAAATTTTTTGCTGCTGTTCATCAAGTCAGTCCTGACTAACCCGAAGGTTATGTTCAGGTTGCTGTTGAAATTCGGCACGCTGCTAACATTATAAGTGCTACAACCTTGGCTTAGCATATTGATTCCTGGGTCTGATACTCCCACTTTCAGCATAAAACACCATGTAATTACTACTACTGCTTTAAACATGCAATTCCTGGCCTCCATCTTTGTGTTCATTAATTGACTTACAAAATCAATATCAAATAGGATACATAACATTGAGTGACTGGAAACAATTAATAGCCGCCTATACTCAGAATTATCTGTGATATTTTTCAGTATCTGTCCAATATTAATTAAAATGAGGAAGCCTAACCGACCCCATATGAAAGTGAGACACAGCGAGACCCCTTGTGAGTTCAGGAACAACAACCACACGAGTAGACTTGTCAAACAGCGTGTCTTAGAACATTTTTGTAACTACCACTTGTAGTTTTGTAGCCTAGGCTGTCTTAAAATAATTCATTGAGAGATTCTTTATATATATATATATATATATATATAGGGAGACTTAAACACATCACTAATTGACTTAAACACGTCACCATCCACTTCACTAATTGTCGTGATATATCAAATTTCTTGTTCCTGTTTCTTTTTTTTTCTCAAGGTTCATAGTTTTCTCAGCCGAACTTTGTGCATGGAGACAAAATTCTATTCCAATTTAAAGTAAGACAAGTCATTCAATTCCAGAGAATTTTTTCTTATTACAATGAGTTTTGAGATTTGAATTTAAAAATGTAACATGAAGAGTAAACTAATTGATATATGGTGATGAACACGTCAATGATGTTAGTGTGTATGTGCTGCAACCAATCGAGTGGTAAGACAACCGTTTAAGCGTTCAGGAACAAGGACCACTTAGGTATCAAACAATATGTTTTAGAATATTTTTGTCACAACCACTAGCAGATGTGTAGCCTAGTCTTAAAATAATTCACTACTTTCTGTGGGCTTTAGAAACTCTCCTTCCTACTGCTCTTTTGCAGGATAGCTGTTTCTAGAAAAATCAAAATAAATTTTTTAATTTTTAATATCAACATATGAAAATTATTAAAAAATATTAAAAAAATATTAATTTAACAAAATTTCAAGACAAACATACTTCAACGCAGTTAAAAACACTATACCAAATAGTCACTTAAATCGTTTACTTAACTAATTGTTGTGACATGCCAATTTATTTTCTTTTTTTAAAAAAAAAAAGATCATGGTTTTCTTAGCCTGTAATTCTAATACAGAGAGATATCTTTATTAGAATCACTTATGAGATTTGAAATAAAAAAAAATTACTTCTGAATTTGAAGGCCTTCCTATATAGAATTAGCCTGAAGAATCTTCTCACCGAATTTGAGAGTGATACAACTATCAAATTGAAAGTTATGGGATGAACTCTTCTTGAACTAGCCGTGTTATATTGCTCCATAGATGACTTGAATGTCCAAAGAAAGGGGAGAATAACTCAATATTGGTTTTCAGATGTGATCGATGACAGCACATCTGACTAGTAGAAATGAAAAATTTCCCAAGAAAAGGGAGATCGGCACAATTTTAACCCAATGAGGTAGACATGAGGCACATTTTCTTCCTGAAGCATAAATGAGGTTGAAATGGAGGGACATTTTTTTCATGAATCGTAAATGGGGATGGAGGACGGCCCCATCTCCATCAATCTCTCAACTCGATTAGATGGTGATTAATGATTTTTTTTAATTTATGCTTTCATTATATTTTACTCTTTTTTTTTTTTTTTTCTTTTTGCTGATGCCAATGCTTGAACCATAGTCAAACGGTAGGAAACGTAAAACTACTCAGAGATTTTACTACTTATCCTAAGAAATTATAGTAAAATTCAATAGTTATTGTGTGTGTCTGTGTGTATATTCGTCGATGGAGAATTTCTAAACTTGCTAAAAAAAGACACTTTCCGCTCCCTATCTTTTCCTCCCAGCTGCATAATTTTGAAGATCAACACGACTTGAAGAAGGCCAGATTAATTTAAGAAGACAGAGAGATATATACAATGCCCACATGAATGATCTTGCAATAATGCACGACTGGCTAACAGCGACATATATCAAGAAGATTTCCACAGTCGTGTTTTTTTAAGGTCAGGAAGCCGGCAGAAAAATGTTAGGTCACGTTCTCTATAGGCAACTAGTTTAACAAAACAGAAGTGGAAGGTGAGATCAGAACATGAAGAACAAAACAAGAACTAAAACACCTCGTGTTTTTACTGTAGCTTTGTTATTGTAGACGTGGACTTGTCCGTATTGTGCATTGGAATAGTTGCCGTTATAAACACGGCACAGATGGGGCGGTGGTATTTTTCCACAATGAAATGACCCTTCGAGGCAAAAAAAATCTTATTTTAAAAAGCACTTGAATTAAAATTGTCTTTGCCTATTTAATATTTAAAAATATAAAAATATTAATTAATTTAAAAAGCCAGTTATATGTGTTATTCACACAAACACTTATGGGTGCTTCGGATGACACGTATAGTGTCGTATAACGGCCAAACTCCAACTTTTATAATTACATTTTAATCCTCGTAATATCGCCTTCGTTTCTGGATAGCCTGGGTGGCGCGTGTGGCAAAAAAAATATTGGGTTTTATGTCGATGATTATTTTGTTTTTTATTATTATTTTTTTGGTATATTTTCAAAGTGATTTTTTGATTTTTTTTCTTTTAAATTTGATTTTTATTTTTTTATTGTTATTTTTTATTTAAAATAATTTATAATTTAAATTTTTCTTTCAAATTCACCCTTCATGAGGGGTCAAAGCATGCCGAACACAGTAAATAAAAATAAACTAAAAATATACTGTTTTTACTGTAGTTTTTCTATCATAGTCTTATTGGTACCGTAAATTAGAATAGTTAAATAATGATTTTGATGCAATAAACATAAAACAAATAGCTTTGGAAGCGAGGGTATAATACTTTTTTTTT
>Ga0325403_1004937_pt1 | contig 12497 bp, 6 predicted proteins | sample PopdelMetagenome_19_FD_205665 | JGI IMG/M metagenome (GOLD analysis project Ga0325403, IMG submission 205665) | Populus deltoides microbial communities from Bellville, Georgia, United States - Xylem-PdKOR-R4 | ecosystem: Host-associated > Plants > Phyllosphere > Stem > Wood/Secondary xylem...
AAGTTAGTTATTCAAATTTCATCCAAAATCTATAAACACTAAATTTCATACTATACATTAAAGTTTAGACAATATTAAAGTTAATTTAGAGAATATTGCAACTCATATTATGAGAAATTATAAGATGAACATAGTTTACAATTTAATATCATGTAGCAAACCAACAAAACTTTAACAAATTATTAAATTTTCTTCAAATCACTAATTTGATAATAACTAACATTTAAAATGCGAATACTTTTATATTTAATAACGCAATCATGATTATAAAATAAAATAATTAACAATGAATTAATCACAATATGATATGACGAGGACAAATTTCATTATGTTTAAAAATCTTATTTGTTTGGTACATAATCATACATGGTATATAAACTAAGATAATTTCTCATGACATTAATTATATATTGGGGAATAAGGACATGCAAGATATAAACATATATATAAAAAATGTATATTTGTTTAAGATCATTAATTTCAACTATATCCATTTTACATAGATTATATAGCTAGATTAAAGAACCCAAGAGAACACTCTCCAAAGAGTATGCCTGTGTCCTCCCTGCCGCTAAAATAATTGTTTTCCCTTCATAAGCTGATATGGATTTGGGTGCATTCCAGCTATACCATCAGACACGTAATGGAATGAAAAAAAATACTGGCTAAATTGATTAAGGTTGAATGATAAACATACATTGTAAACAAGAAATACGTCATATTAAATAAATAAATAAATAAATAATAATCAAAACATGCATACCAAGAAGCTATTAGAAAGCTTTAATGAACGTTAAACCAGCTAGATACATAATTATTCCTAAGATTATGCTAGATTTTAGGTTCGAAAAAATCTATAAGATTTTTCCAAACAAATTCAAATCAAATTTTGTATATTAATATTGTAAAGACCAAATTAACACAATTATATGAAGAACCCGCGTCAAATTAAAATGGTTTTCTTTTTATATTGGAGAATTGATCTTCATTCCATTATTATTTCTTTCGTACGTTGATTATTTTGCATCAAAGATGTCAATTCAGCCACAAAAGTCCTCGTTCTAGTCAAGATTAAGACTAGCCAGCCAATTTATCAATGGGTCACGTAAGCATGTGCTCTTGTAAGGTTCAAACCCAGGTCACAGTCGACGAATATCCAATACAAACTGTCAACTAGAAATATGCTCATGGAAGAAGTTGAGAAGTAAAAGTGGAGCATCAGTTTTTGCAGCTCTTCTTAGCTCTTATAGCGTCTAGACCTTGTTCCTAGCTACCATTACCATTGCTTCAAAAACCATTATGGAGTAGCTCTTCTGTACAGTTGAGACTTCGATCAGATATCATCATAGGTTGCTTTATTTGACTCAACATGGCATAGTTAATTAGGATCACTAACACGTAAAGCACGACACAAAATAAATCTTTTTTCTAAAAAAAAGTCTACCAACTATGAAAACAAGTTGAGGGCATGACACGTCAGTGGAATCATCACCGCCCACTTTAGAGTCATGGTTTTAGGGCCCTCTCTCCACTAATTACTTTTAGTTAATTGGCCACCTGATTAATTAAGAGAAAGTATTGCTTCGTTGTGGGAAAACCCTAATTTTGTCTGCCATACTTTGTAGAGACTGATTGATCAGTTGTGGGAATCAACAATAGGCAAGAAGAGACGTGAGCAATTTCAAGGGTCTTGATTCCTTGATGAAACACAACCGGTCCTCCAACGAAGTAAAACTGGAAGAGATGTTGAATTAAGGCACTTACTGCAAGTGGGTGATTAGTAGTTTTGTTGTCTCGCTAATGTTGAATTTTTAAATCATCGAGTCATTATGCAACGTTTATGCTTCCCGTTTATGAAAAACATGAATGGTTCAATTTTGAACCCACATCTACATTTTACGTTGCAATTTAAAATGAATCTTCAATTGTATATCGCATTAGATATAATGGGATCAAATATATTTTATGCAAAAAAATATTTCTACTATATTCTAACCTAAGTTGAATTTCTGTGTCTTTCGTGTGTGTGTGTATTATGATATATTGATATATATATATATCTCAAGTCTATAAATTTTATTAATTAGGTTAGAAACATTTTTTACATTCCTCAACTATTTCTTGACGAGTCAGATTTTTTTCACTTGATATTTTGATGCTGTGTGAAAGAGCACATTCATCATAAAGTGATAATTCATGTGAATCTACTCTTTAAGCATTCATACCTTAACTCCTTAGAGAATTTATCACATAAAAAGGAATAAATACTTTTGTTCTTTTAATTTAAAGCCTTTTTATTTATTTAATACAATCCCCATTTAAGGTCACTAGTTTTATCATTAGAGGGTTCCTAAATCCTACCGAAAAGGATTATTTTACAGATATCAAGACTTCTACCATCAATTATGTACTTCCTGGGCTATGAAAAAGAAAATAATGATATGAACATTTTATGAACTACTATCCAAACATCAAATAACCTCATTCCTAAGCATATAAGATTTTGAAACATCATCATTTAGCGTTGTTTATGGAAACTTTCAAAAAGCCATTAATTTTTCTATTGGATTATTGATATCCTTTCTAATTATCAATGACAGAAAACCAAGACACTCCTATAATAGAATGTGTAACAGATCTCCTTGCTACAACAAACATTTTTGCCCATCCAAGCCTTTAACAATTCATCAACCAAGTGCAACTCCTCACCCAAATAAATATGGGCCAATCAACAAGCAAAAGAAACCTTACTTCAACAAGTCTTGGCACCACCTCAGCAATTTGTTGCACCCTCATTTTGACCTCCACAGTAGAAGGCCACACCTATTATACACAGATAGTTACACTACCCAGAGAAGTATGGGTAGAATGAAATGATAGGGCATTTTCAACTTCAGATGTCATCCAACCTTTTCGAAGAGAGTTTATATCATTATGATGCTCGTGCATATAATGAGTATTACAGATGTTTATCTAACCATCGAGGGTAAAAGGATATCTATAGATATCGCCATTTCACAATAGAAATCTCAAGTTCCCTAGAACCTAGACATATGAGTGAAAAGTAGTTTGCAGGAGAGTATATGCATGAAGATGTGTACACCCCCCATCAAATTTAAGACTCTCCCCTACCAAGATGAGTGTTGCATACTCGTATACCCAAGGAATACATTTATACCAAAATGACCTTGGATAATTATGACGGTTTTACAGATCTAATAGAACATATACATAATTGCAGAGAAGCCTGAAACTGGTCATCCAAGATAGCTATACCATATGTAAGATCTTCCCCATAATTTTTAAGGGATCAGTGCGTGTGTGGTACAATAATTTAAAGTCAAGCTCTATGACAAGTTTTAGTGAACTTTGTACTATTCTAATGGCATGATTCAATACAAGTATCCTAATAAAGAATAGTTTCACATAACTTTATAAGATCACTCAAGTAGATAATAAGTCCACACGAGCATACTTGAAAAAGTGTAATAAAGAAATGCTCAAGGTTGAAGAATTAATAGAGTTTATGGATTTTAAAGCCTTTATAAGTAAAGTAAAGGGAAAAGCTCTGTAGAAAGAGTTATATGCCCTACCAAACAAAACATTGTTAAAAGTGAAGCAAGCCATGAAGAACCATATTTGGGTAGAGGAGACAAGTGTGTTATACCATGGTCCTCCTCGTTTCTCTAAAAATAATTTCCTGAAAGGTCTTCCAAGCAAGATCGCAAGGAGGGACAACAATCCTATGAAAACTCAAAAGAGGCTGATTAGGGAACACCTGAGTTACCCTGAAATGTGTAACACTTCATTAAATTCTATTCTTATTGAAGTCCTTGTGGCTATTTAGGATAAGAAACTTGTCTAATACCAGTACTTGCACATCAGTTCACCCATGAGATTGTCATATAGTACTTGCACATCCAAGAAGTATTGTCTATTTCAGAAGGATAAATGATATGACACAGATTAGTGTTATGTCTTGAAGAAAGAAATTGAAAGATTGATAGTTAAAGGTTATCTCCGCTAGTTCTTGAAGAGGGATTCCCATCTCAAGTAAAGAAGAGAAGAGCTTGGTCAGTCCATACTAGCACTACCTAAAATCAATGTGATCTTAAATGGCACCTCTATAGGAGGTGATTCCTAAACAGGTAAAAAAAAAGTATAAAAAGCAAATCTTTGCAACTGATCGTCTTCTGAATTAGTGGCATGAGCTCATCTTCACTCTAGAAGATAGAGAGGGAATAACTTTCTTACATAAAGATACTCTAGTAATCTCTACAATCCTTTCTAACTATCGAGTACATTGAGTGTTGATAGAAGATGGCAGTGCGATTAACATCATCCCATATGAATTAGTGGCACAAATGGGGACATCCCCCTTAAGACTAACCTTAGTGAAGAATTTTCTCATTAGGATAGAAGGTTTAGGCGTATCAACGAAAGGCACCCTGGAAATCTAAGTCACTATTAGCACTCCCTCTAAATGTGTCTCCTTCCAACAAACCTTCATGATTATTGACATGCCTTTGGTTTACAATGTCATTCTAGGTATGCCTCTTCTATATTAGATCAATGTTGTCATCAACATCAGGTACTTAGCACTAATATTCCCAAATTAGAAGGGAGTGGCCATAGTGTAAGGGAATCAAGTGATCTCAAGGCAGTATGCCCCTACATATATGAAAGGAAAGAAGACCCTAATGTTAGACTAACAACGGTCTTAAAAGAAAGGGTAGAGGTTAGAGCCAAGGCTATTGAAGAATTAAAGGATGTTGTTCTTGGGAAAATAAGCAAGGAGTCACAAAAATGGGATGCACCCTAACACCAACATAATAGCAGTCACTAATAAAGCTTCTCAAAATCCAAAGATCCAATTTTACAATAAGGACCTCTAACATGCCAGAAATCAATCTCAAGATTGCTACCCATCAATTAAAGGTAGACCCAACTATTTACATAATCTAGAAAAAGAAAAGGAATTTTAGGGGCGAAAGATAGAAAGCAATGAAACAAGAGGTAGATAAGCTCATAGCTGCTGGCTTTATTAGGGAGGTGATGTATCTTGTCTGGTTGACAAATGTAGTAATGGTTAAGAAAAACAATGCCAGTGGTGGATATATGTTGACTTTATGGATTTGAACAAAGTTTGCACAAAAGATAATTATTCTCTCCTAATACTGATCAATTGATTGATTCTATTATGGGTTTTGAATACCTGAACTCTTTGGATGCTGATTTTAGATATCACCAAATCTTAATGCATTTAGATGATGAGAAAAAAATAGCTTTCATTAGTAAAAGGGGAACATTTTGTTACAAAGTTATGTCTTTTAGGCTCAAGAATGATGGGGTCACTTACCAATGGATGGTAAATAAAATATTCAATAACCAACATAGAAGGATTATCGAGGGATATGTTGATGACTTGTTGGTGAAAAGCATGGTTGTTGGTGACATGTTGGTGAAAAGCATGACCTTCAAGCAGCGTTTTCTATATTTAAAAGAAGTTTTCTTTGTACTTGTCCATCATCAGATGAAACTTAATATTTCCAAAATATATCTTTGCCATTAAATGAGGAAAGTTTTTGGGTTTCGTAGTAAGCAACAAGGGAATCAAGGCTAACCCATAAAAGTCTTAAGCCATTTTTTACATGGATCCTCCTCGATCAGTGAAGGAGGTTCAACACCTCATAGGGAGATTGACTGCCCTCAATTAGTTCATATCTTGTCTAAGGGAGCATACCTTATATTTTTTTAGAAAGTTTGAGAAATATAGATTACTTTGAATAGACTTCAGATTATCAGAAGGCTTTTAAGGAGCTTCAAATTCATCTCTCATCTCCTAAGATATTGTTTTAGCCAAAGGAGAATGAAAGTCTTTTCCTTTATCTAGGTATGTTAAACTCAATAATGAGTATTGTTCTGGTAAGAGAGGATGAAGGAATACAACGTCCAATTTATTACTTTAGTCAAACTCTTTATAATGTCGAAACAAGATATTTGAAAGTGAAGAAACTAGCCTTCACTCTAGTAAACACCTCCAAAAAGCTGAAACCATACTTCCAAGCTCACCAAGTCATAGTTTTGACAGATCAAGTTATGAGATTGATCCTCTATAAGCTAAAGATTTCTGGACACCTAGTGAGATGAGCTATTGAATTAGGAGAGTTCAGACTTCAGTACAAACCCAAATTGGTTATAAAGGGTTAAACCTTAGTAGATTTCATTGTTGAATGCTTTTTAAAGGTCTTATAGATATATTTAAATCCCTTTCTTCAATCATAACTTTCTCTATTGAACCACAAGCTCTAATAGAACAACATCTAAAGATCCCCGAATGTGAATTGTATGTTTATGGCTCTTCCAATGTTAATGGAGTGAAGAAGGGATAGTACTTGTTAATCCTAAAGATCAAATATTTGAATATAGAGTCCATTTTGAGTTTCTAACCATAAATAATATGTCAGAGCATAAAGCTCTCCTAACAACATTAAACTTTACATAGGCCTTGAATACATACCTATTTTAAATTCATAATGACTCCCAGTTGGTGGTTAGTTAATGCCAATGAATATATAAGGCCAAATAACCAACTATGCAGCAATATCTTCAAAAGGTCCAATCTTATTCCTGCAAGGAAGCTGAAGGAAAAAGCATTTTAATCACTCGTATTCCAAGGGAAGAAAATCATTAGGAGATCTCCAACCTAAAATAGCAAGCTCCAATCCTGTACATCTCTCTATGGATATCTAGGTTGAAATTTTAGAAAAACTGAGCATGGGCAATAAAGAGCTTATCGTTGTTCCCATAAACATTAAGAAAGATTGGAGAACCCTAATCATGCATTACTTGCTTACTAAAGGATTATCCTCAAATAAAAAAAGAAACCATTCATCTAACTAGACGAATAGTGGAGTATTGTGTGATTGATAATGTTCTACATCGAAGATCCACCTGAACTCCAATACTGAAGTGCTTATCCTTTGAAGAAAGTGCTTATGTTTTGAAAGAGATACACGAGGGTATATATGACCTACATACAGGCTCTAGAGCCTTTTCTGCTCAGAGTACAAGAATAATTTCTATTGTCCAACCATATACTCCATGATGCCATAGACTTGGTAATGAAATGTGATCAATATCTTAGATTTACCTCAATCTCTTGTCAGTCATCTGCAAAAATGACCACTATAACCTTTTTATGTCCTTTTGCTCTATAGGGGATAGACAAACTAGGTCCATTCCCTAATGCCACAAGAAAAAGACAGTTTGTCCTAGTAACTGTTGATTATTTTACTAAATAGGTTGAAGTATAAGCCTTAGTGAAGATTATCACTAACAAAGTACTTTTATTTTTATAGAAGAATATTATATGCCAATTTAGACTTCCAATGGTCTTGATAACTAATAATAGGACACCATTTGATAACCATAAGATACGAGAGCATTGTCAAAGGCTTCATATTAATGATAAGTTATCTTTATCATCACATCATTAAACGAACGGTTAAGTTGAGCTAACTAACAAAGTCTTGCTCAACGAACTCAATAAAAAGGATAAAAGATGCCAAGTTAGAATAGGTAAAACAATTAAATGAAATCTTATGGGCTTACAAAACAACTCAGAAAACACCCACTGATGAACTCCATTTCTCATTACCTATAAAATTGAAGCCATGATCCACAATGCTAGGGTCAAGAATAGAATACTCAAGTTTAAAGATTTGGTCCTAAGAAACTTGAAAGCCACAAGAAATAAAGAAAACATAGGCAAGTTAGCACCGAAATGAAATGGTCCTTTTAAATTTATAAAAGTGGTCAAGATGAACATTTATCATTTATAAGATATAGAAAGGAAGAGTCTCCCTCACGCTTAGCATTCTAATCATCCAAAATTATATCATAGTTAATAAGAACATAAATTTATAATCTATGAATGTCTTATTTGAAATAACAATGTTTTTATATTATCCTAGTAATGCCTAAGGGAAATAGCCCTATAATCTTCAAGAAATGGGTGTGTAGTTTCCCTAAGAGCAAAGCCCAATAATCTTCAATGGATGGGTATAAGGTCTCTCTAAGGGTAGTTGCCCTACAGTCTCTAAGGGATGATTATGAGGTCTCCCTAAAGGCAATATCCCCATAGTCTCTAGGAGATTGATATGTGGTCTCCCTAGCGAAATAGCACCACTCTCCAATACAGTCCTCACCTAGCACATTCCCTTAGCATCATACCACGTCACTAGGGTCCTTATCAAGAATGGCCAAATTGAAATATAGATATATTGTCCTAGGTAAAGGGCAACAACTAAAAGGACACAAAGGCTTAAAGCCAATAAAACTTTATATATGTTTTTTAATATGGGTGTTGGGCCCATATAAAATGCCAAAAGTCTTTTCAAAATTTTTCTAAGTATAGGCGTAGGGCATATACAACTTGACCAATAAAAAAATAAGTATTGTTCTAAGTATAGAAATTGGACCTATGCAGTCTGGTAATTGTTTTTAATTATGGGTGTTAGATCCATACAAGTTGCTTAAAGGAGTATCTCTTATATTTTCCTAAGTATAGGGCGTTAAACCCATCTAGGCTGAGATACAGACTACCTAATTTTTTTTTAGATCTACTAAAGGCCTTACATTCATACTTATAAAATATAAAAATAAACAATTAAAGGCTTTAGGGCCAACTTTAGTTCTTAAAGCTAAAATATTCATTGACTGATAAATACCCATAAGACTAAGGAAAATAATGTCTACTCAAAACAAAAAGTTCCTACATATCCATGCCCAGCTCTTGAACAAGATAGATACCATTCTTAACTGCAGTGGCCCTGACAAGAAAGGCATCCTTAAAATCAAGAACTTGACCGTTAGGAAAGGACTTCCTGAAGTCCACTTGTATTCCCCTAAAGAGGTTAAAAAAGTAAAAATTATACATGGATAAAAAGTGTCTATCCCCTATAGTCTTTGTTAAAAAGTACAAGTTGGAGAGCCTCTTCTTTATTCGTCATCAACTCCTCCCTTAAGACTTCTTTGGACTCCCTAAACTTAGTTACCTTTTTCTCCAAAAAGTCTATCTGGTTTTACACCTTCCCAAACTTCTCCTCAATAAAGTATATCTAATTAGCTCCTCTTATAGTTGAGCATGAGCAGATTCTACTCCTTTAGTTTTCATACTTATATCCTATGAGCGTGATACAACTTAATGGCCTCTTCTATTGCCCTTCTCTCCTCAACCCAATGACTTATCGAGTGAGCATACATTATAAAGGTCTAAACAATAACAAACAACAAAATAAATTCAAATTCTTATTAACTAAAATTAGTTAGTACATTAGAAAATGAAAATTATGCAAAGACTTTTCATACCTAGAAGGCCATCTACCCAATTATAGCTAAATGACATAAATAATTGGGGTTTGTCAACACGTTAATATCAGAAAGAAGAGTGAGAAGTTTGTTCAAGGTGTCCATCACCTTCAGGCCCAAAGATGGACCTTCCTTATAGGATAGACTCTATGATGTTTGTTTTCTCCTCGTTAAGGTGAGGAAAGTAAAGGGGAGCACGATCTAAGTTCAGCCTAGAGAAAAAGTCATCAACCCTCATAGTGTAAGGAACTTAGCTGGAATACCCAACAAGCATATAAACTAAACTAAGTGAAACTAGAGTGCTAGTTATAGGAGGGATTACTTCTACATCAGAGTTAAAAGCAATAGAGACCCCTTTCTTCCAGCAAGAACCAGTGTCAAGAGTGATCGATGTGACAGTAGGCACCTTGGGACCCCTTAATATAGAAGATTGACTCTCCTTCGTAATTCAACTTCCTATTATAATGTCTTGGTGCCTAACTTTGGTTGAAGGAGTAGCCATTATGAGCTCATTAACATCCATAAAAGTTATGCTTGTACCCCTCTTTCTATGTACCAAGGGTTCTCTAGGAGGGAGACTAAAAGATCTTCACATGAAGAGGCATGACTGGGTGTCGAGGAGGTAACATGGCTAGGCATGCATTGTGTAGACTTGTTGAACTCTTATTTGATTACTCTTGGTAATGATCCTACACAAGGAAAAAATATGTTAATGAATAACATATGAAACTAAAATAACACACTAAATTAAAATTACCAGAAACGTCATAAAACCCTTGAGCTATGTAATTGATTTTGTACTCATTTTGGAGTGCATGCAACCTACTAAATACCATTTACTTCTTATTGAGAAGAGGTTTATCATTCACACCAGTATAAGGCACTTTCCAAAAGTGAGAACAACCCCAAGTAGCACCATACCCCTCTTGAGATATAGTCATAACCTCAAACTTCATAATCACTCATCTTTCCCTTCACTTCTTTGATTAAGTGGATTTTCCTCGAAAGGTACCTTTTATAGGCCCTCTTGACTTAGTGGAAAAGGTAAAGATCTAAGGAATGGAAGGCCTACCTTTAGCACTGCTGGTTAGTGAATAATAGTGTTTGAACACCCTAACTGTAGGGTGGAGCTAAGCTATACTCAAATTGAAGTAACAAAAAACATCCCTCATAAACCCTTGTAAGAGAAACAAAAACCTAAACTCGTATATACACATGGGGTTAGTAATAATAAAATTACCGTCAACAGGTTTGCTAGTAACCTAGGTAATACGATTATCAACCTTAGGCAAGAGTATCGTAAAGTCCTCTGGTTGTCTATAATTGGCTAGGGTTACTTGCTCATATGATACAATGTTCTTTGCCTCATCCCGAGGTGTCCTAAGTAACCTTATTTGTCCCCTGAGATTTAAAGCCTTATAAGGGATAGTTTGTTCCCTCTTCCAGTGGAAAAGGGTTGAGTAGAGCCACTTGCAAATCAAGGGCCTATTCTAATGGTCGTAGATCCCTAGAGAGTAATTCCATTTTTAGGATCAAAACTAAAATCTCTCTCATAATACATGATTTTCTTGCCTTTTCTAGAAGTCATTTTTAAGCATGATTTTCTTGCCTTTTCTAGAAGTCATTTTTAAGAAAATTTGAAAAAAAAAATTGAAGTGTGTTTTCTGTGTTTACTTAGAAGATGACTCTCCTACTAAACAACAAAAAAACTTGATCTCCTCATCTAAGGCTCCTAATATTGATAATATAGAGATAAATTATAGCAAAATTAAAAAATAGGATTAAGAAAGATAAAGGATTATATAAGTCATCGCCTTTTATTCCCACCAATACATGAAAGACATGTGGTATTACATAATAACAATAGAAAGGCTAAACACATGAAATTGATTATACACAGCCAAATGGTCTTCTAAAAAATATTGTTTTGCCTTCCTATAATAGCATTTAAGATCAATATAGGGAGGCACTATTATTTCTAAAGAAGACAAGACAAATCAGGTTGATTGCCTTCTAAATGGCTTTTCAAGTCTTTTTGCATAAAAAAACATAAAGATTTAGGGGGCAATTGATGAGTCAAACTTTTGACTCAATATTTTGATGTTTTATAAAAGAGCCTAAACCTATCATAGGTTGATAACCCAAGCAAACTAATAGGCTGTCAAATCCAATATACTTGGGTTCAACCATATGTTGAGCCCAAGTTAACATAGGTCTGGCAAATTGCTAGACCAAATATACTTGCATTTAATCATGTGCTGAACCCAAGTTAGTGTAGGTCTAATAAGTTGTCGGACCTAATATACTTGAGTTAAGCCATTTGTTAAGCCTAAGGTTATGCGGGTTTGGCAACTTGTCAAACCCAATATACTTGGGTTTAGCTATGTATTAAGCCCAAATCAATACAGGTCCCATATATTTCCAAACTCAATATATTTGGGTCTAGCCATGTGAGCCCAAATCAACATGGGTCTTGTGCTGAGCCCAAGTCAACGTGGGTCTGATAAGTTATCAGACTCAATATACATGTGTCCAGCCATATGCTAAGCTCAAGGTTGCGTGAGTTTGACTAGTTGTCAGACCCAATATATTAAGGTTTAGCCATATATTGAACCCATGCCATTGTGGATCTAATAAGTTGTCATACCCAATATACTTGAGTTCAATTATATGTTGAACTCAAATCAACATGGGCCTGGCAAGTAGGCAGACCCAATATACTTGGGTCCAGCTATTTGCTAAGCCCAAGTTAACTTGGGTCTAGCAAGTTATTAGACCCAATATATTTAGGTTCAATCATATGTTAAACCTAAGTTACGTGGGTCTAACAAGTTTCTAGACCCAATATACATAGGTTCAACCATATACTGAGCCCGAGATTATATGGGTTTATCAAGTTGTCAAACCTAATATTCTTGGGTTCAGCCATGCGCTGAGCCCAAATCAATAAGGGTATGACAAGTTATCAGACCTAATATACCTGGGTCCAGCCATGTGCTAAGCCCAAGTCAACATGGGTCTTGCAAGTTGTCAGACGCAATATATTTGGGTTCAACCATATGCCGAGCCCAAGTTACGTGGGTTTAACAAGATTTTTGAGCCAATATACTTGGGTTCAGGGTTCA
>Ga0325403_1004941_pt1 | contig 12491 bp, 5 predicted proteins | sample PopdelMetagenome_19_FD_205665 | JGI IMG/M metagenome (GOLD analysis project Ga0325403, IMG submission 205665) | Populus deltoides microbial communities from Bellville, Georgia, United States - Xylem-PdKOR-R4 | ecosystem: Host-associated > Plants > Phyllosphere > Stem > Wood/Secondary xylem...
AATACTAAATTTGAGTAGACAGTCATTATTCATGAATGAAATCAAATCTTAAATCTTAATTAAGTTTCATTGGTTCGTCTACCTAAAATAACTTAATAATAGTAATAATCTTTTACTGCGTGTTTAGTCTTTTGAAATAATGTGTTTTTTAAAAATAATTTTTAATTAAAAAAATATATAATTCTTTTTAATTATCAACAAATCAAAGTTATTAAAATATATTAAAAAATATTAATTTATATTTTTTAAATGAAACATATATTTTAAAAAATATTGGACAAGGTATTTATTAACATTAATAAAATATTAAAGGAGTGTTTAAAAGTGTGATAAGAGTTGTTTTTCAAGTATTTTTTACTTAAATATATTTTCAAGTAATGTATTTTTTAAAAATTATTTTTAGATTAACATATTAAAATAATTAAAAAAATATTAATTTAAAATAAAAAATATTAAAATTAATTTTATTTTTTTTTCAAGGATCGAAACATGAAAACACACAGTCTCTGGCTCCGCACGTTAAGAAACAATTTTTGAGGAGGGAAGAGTTAAAGTGGGGCCCAGGTGAAAGAATCTTAAGAAGATACGCAATCAGCGGTTGGCATGGAAAGTTGGAAACACAACAAGCCAAAGGAAAAACGACAGTATAAATTAATTGTTGAAATGGCTGTCCTCTCTCCATTCAGTCAACACACTGTCCCAGCGTCCCTTGCCAACGTGGACACGCGTGTCGGATAATCATTTCCTCGGGGGAAGATTTTCTTTCTTGTATTCACGTACCCTTGCAGCTTCGACACCATGCACTCTCTCTCTCTCATGACCTTTTATTTTCTTATATTTACAATTACAGTTATACATAAATACCAATTACAATACATTAAATTACAATTAAAAAAATAAATAACAGACTTGAGAGTTTACTATTCAATCACGGTAACTCTAGACACATTGCACCTACTGTGCAGTTCAAAGTCATCCCTCTTGTTTTTTTTTCTTTTTTTTTCTACTTAAATGACTATTTATTTCGGTTATCTAATTTTATTTTTTAATTTTATCTTTTAACATTATATTTACATAATTTTAAATATCACAATTTATTTTATCTCATGTTCTCCATTATATTTATTATATAAAAAAAACCTAACATTAAATTAATGCTAAATTTTACAAAATAATATTTAGTTTTATTGACTAAAAATATTGAAACATCACAAAACCAATTTTGACACAAACAAAAATAAAGCTCTCTCTTGCTTTTTATTGTTATTGGGCACACAAAAACTATAATTTGATCCTTGATTTTCTTATTTTTCATCTTGATCCCTATTATTTGAGGATTTCAGGTTTTAATTTTTTAAATTTGAGATGAGAGAGAAATTCTTTAAAAAATAGAAGAGGAAAGAGAAAGTGTTTGATCGGTTACATTTTAACCACTAAAAAGATCAATTTTGATGTCAATAACTTCCTTTTAGAGAGAGAAGTTCAATTCAGGTGATGCTTCACTTTAAAAACATCATAAAAAATATATCAAGACTTGAGAGTATTTTATTTTTTATTCAGTTAAATTTTGGTTTTTCGGGTCATTTAAGGCTCTTTTTTTTAGTTTGAAATGAGTTTGTTAAGATTCTAGAATGCTTTTGTGAGTTTAAGATGAAAATAAGTTTAAAATTAGATTTTTATCATGTCGTCCTCCCAAGCAAGATGACTCATTAAAAAAAAATCTAGGTATGCTTGGCTTGTTTCATCTGTATACCTTTTTTTTTATAAAAAAAAATATTTGAAACAATTTATTAAAATAAAATTTATATGATGATCCAATTATACCACTATTGTTTTTTAAAAAAATTGGTTTAACAATGAAAAGTTTAGATGTTAGATTCAATAAATATAAGATTAACCATAAAAAAAAAATTAAAACAAGAATATTTGATCAAACTATTTCTTTCTTAACCAACAAAACCTAAGAGGAAAAAACAACTAAACCCTAAAAAATAAACTTCCAATTCCATTCATGCATCAACTTCTAAGAAAAGAAAACAAAACACATATTTAAACCCTAACTCTTCATATTTGTAATCAAAACATACAAATCTATATTAACCACAACTAAAATCCTTCTAAAAGAAATAAACTATAGGTTTTCTAAAAATATATTTATTCCAACTCAATAGTGTATAAAAAGAATAAGAACCCTTTATTACAATATTTATTGTTGATTTCACAAACCAAAGGACAAATATACTTCCCAACATGTATAATCAACTAAACATGGGTTGGAATCCTAAAGGATTGATTTTTTTAGCCAATAAAAATAAGATTCAAAGGATATCTCAAAACAAATTATGCTACATAACAACAAATCTCTTTATGCTCATGTGTTGTACTAAAACAAAATTCTCTTTAATACATTTTTTTCATGGATTTCACAACCAAAACAACAAAAACTTCTTGTTTAGTAATTTTTAAATTCTAATGTTTACAACCAAACCTTGTTTATAAGTGGCAAGCAAACCAAAAAACATAACTAGATTAACTAACTTGAGCAAAACCATGGCACATTTTCTTCATGTATTTTGCAGCAAGAACAATAAAGAAAACTTCATGTTTTATGGTTATTGACTTCTAATACTTGAAACCAAATGTATAACAAGCGAACCAACAGACAAAACAAGATCAATTAGTTTGAGCAAAATAGGGTAGACTCATCTAGCTAATGTTTATGTTGTTGTTGTCACCAAGTTGTTATTGTTTTAGCTATGGGAATGGAAGATGGAACTCTAAACTTAGTGAGGTTGTTGTTACTGCAATGAAGACAAGTTATTATTGTTATCTTTCTTTTGTAGGTGTTATTATCCTTCTCTCCCAAGTTCTTTCTTTCTCTCATTAAACCTTACTGCTACTGTTTTGGCTAAAGGGATATGGTTGTCATAAGATATACAATTTATTGGTGTTGCTGTCAAAACTCTAAACTCTAAAGGAGCCTATACTTTAAGAATGGAAGATGAAGATATGAAAGCTACTGCTGAGTGTTCTATACACCACTGTTCTAAAAAACCTTTTTAATAAAATCTCAAGATTCTCAACCCCAAAGAAATTTTTTTTTCCAAGTCTTGTTTTTTCTTCCCCTCTCAGTCTCGTGTTCTTCTTTCCTAACATAACCTCTTTCCCTTTTTCTTCTTCTCTGTCTCAGTTTTTCTTCTCTGTTTTTTCTTTCTTTTTTTCTCCATCTTTTTCGTTGTGTTTTTTTCTCTTTTTTCTAGTCCCCCTTATCGTTCTTATGCTTTCTTGTTGGTTTAAGAATGGAATGTAAGAGCTTATTTATGGGCAAAGATGAGAGATTGGAGGTTTTGATCTGGCAAGATCCAAACAACAACCCTTGAACCTTGGGAATAAATTTTGGCTCTTGTTCAAATATGCTCTTGTTTTTACCCCAACTACAACGCTTGTAAAAAGAGTATTGATCTTTATTTATTTATTTATGTTTTGCAAGCTTTGGCATGCAAGCTTTGCAGTGTTTTTTAGTTGGTTTGGCAACAAGTTAGGAGCTGAAAAGTTGCAGGTTTTTGGTTTGTTATGAGAGGAGGGAATGTCGGAGGCTAATATGGTGTGAGTTTTGTCTCTTAGGTGGGGATAAAACCAAAGCTTAAAGGGATAAAAGAAGGGAGCTTGGAGGTTGGGATTTCTGAACAAGGAACCTAGAATTTCTTAGAAGATGAAGAGCATGTTCGAATGACATGTCATTCCTGCCATTCATTTAATTAGGGTTTTTAATTGAAACAAAATGATGCTATTTTGGATAATCCAATTTGATTCTAGATTTTAACGTCTTTTTGGTTTTAGCTCTTCATTTTTGTAAATTTTCAATTCAGCTCAAAGTGGACTTTTATGTTTATATTTTCTTTCCCTTTTCGTCACTGATTCAATCTATTTCAGTTCTTATATTTTTTCAGGTATTACAGTGTAATCCTTAATTCCCTAATTTGTGCATTTTGTTTTGTCAAAGTGACTTTAAATTTCAGATTTTCTCTTCCATTAAGCATTTAATTGAGTTTATAAGACCCCTCAGAACTTTGCCACCTCTTTCATTTTGATCCTAGATCCTTTAATTCTTTAAATTTCAGTCAATTTCAACAATTTTCTTCGATTTTATTCTCAGTTAGCCTCTAATTGCTCTCCAAGTTATTTTTGTGCATTTTTTCATGTTCTAAATTAATCCTTGATCTTTTAATTTGAAATTATATGTCCAATATTACTCCAAACTAAAAACTCTTGTTCTTTGACTATTATTAGTATCTTTATTTGGACAAAACTATTTTGGTAAATTCTGACTGCAAAGTATTTTCTTAAATAATGTTTTTTAAAGGAGGTAAAAGTTAGGTTACATAAGGAATTTATCGGAAATTCAAACCAAATGACAGCGAGTCATTTGCCTAAGCAAACGATGTGTCATCTATTTTATTAAGGCTTCGTTTGTTTACGCGGTAGAGATTGCATTTCAATTAAAACGCAGGAGCCAAGCGTTTGGTAATATCAAAAACGCTAAAATTGACTGGTGGGACCCATGTCAATTCACGTTTTAAACGCGACATTCGCAAAGCAGCTCTTGGCTGCTTTTTTAAATTTTGTATTCGCGTGCACAGTGCAATTCACTTGTACTGTGCACGCAAACAGTGCAAATTCACTTGCACTGTTCGGGTGTTTTTTTTTTATATAGTGTGTATAGTTTTTGTATATTTTTTTTTAAAAAAAAACTAGTTTTACATTGTCATGTAAACAATATTTTTTTTCCTGAAAAACTAGTATAGAACGAATTAAATTCACTCGCACTGTAATATCAAATTAATTTTATTCATGATAATATTTTATCTAATTTTATTGCACGCTCAAAAAATTATAGAAACTGTAGTTCTTGTCGAATGAATTTTGTACGTAATGGAATTGTAGATGGTTTAAAGGCATAATAAAAAATATTTTATATAAAGTATTATTTATTTCATGAAGTAATAGTAATAATTAAATCTACAATATTTAAATTAAAAATCATCAATTTTAATATGTATATTTTAATTATTTTATAACCTCAATTTGAAAAGCATTTTTTTAACCAAACACATTAAACTACTTTTTCTTCAACCTCAATTTCAACCACAGTTTTAACCAAACACCTATTTTTTCAAACCAACTTCAACTAAAAGTACTTTTTATAAAACAACTTTTTTCAAACCACAACCACAAAAGCTACCGCAATACCAAACACACACTAAGAAGAAGTTCAAAACCTTGGCATTCCTGGGTTTTTTTTTTTTAAGGGGGACAGGTTTATAAACCCATCCTCTTAAGCACAACACTTGGCTCCTTTAATATTACCTTTTATTTTTTAAAAGTTGTTTTTTTTTGAATTAAAATCACTACAAATAAAATAATTAAAATGATATTTAAAATATTATCTAATGTTTCCATAGTTTTCAAGTAAAATTATATTTTTATGAGAATATTAACAATTACTTTGTAAATTATTTTATATGAACCTAATTTGCAAAATTTATATATAAAATAAATGCTCATGAATACTAAATGAGAATAAAATATATATATTTTTTCTTATTGTAATTTTTTATATGATATTTTCATATTAATTATGCTTTTGATTTTTACTTCTATTACTTACATAAAAATTATTGAGTCATGTAATGTTTTATTCTAAATTGAAACTTGCTTTTTAGATCATATAAAAACATGTTTTCATCAAAAAACAATTAATAAGGAAAGAGACTTTTGATTGAAGATAAACATATTTTTCCCCTTAATTCAAATGATTTAAATTTTTATAACTATTTATTTTTATGTCCTTTATTTGTTTTATTCAAGAAACATGCTACGAAAAAAAAAAAGTCAAGTTTTTGCGAGAAAACAAATTACATAAAAAAAAATCTACCTGATAAAATATATTTATTTTTAAGAATTTAAATCTTTTCTTTTCTTATAAATATCTATATTAATTGCAATATAACTAAATAAAAATTGTCTTTAAAACCTATTTTGTGACATCACCCTAGAAAAAAACTAGTAAAACCCTATTTTCTAGTAAAAGTAAACTACATAAAAGCTAAAAAAATTTCTAAAAGAAAATGCACAAAAGCCATTTGTTACTTGTATCCTTATGATTAATCTCACATGTTATTTTAATGTTATTAGTAAATAAGATTCATATATTTATATACACCAATTAATGGTGTTATCCGCTTGCATTGTGGGCTGCTAGGTGTGGGCTGCTAGGTGTTTAATGATGGAGCTTGTTTCATAATATTTATAGGTGCAAAGTTCTTTTTGTTCTTTTGTTTTTACACAATTCAAAAGATTTCTTCATATAAAAGAGGTTTGTAAATGCAGGATACATATTTATTCAAATATATAATAAGTTAGCAAAAAGTAAAGGATATATACTATGTTTATCAAAGTTTAATTAAAAAAAGTCCAAATGCATAAAGGCAAGCTAAACTAAAAAGCTAAGACGAGTGGTTTATGACAATTGTTTCCAAAAGATAGTTGTCCTTAAGCTTTGTTAAGCTTTGTTGAGAATATGTCAAGTCCTCCATCTTTTTGACACACCCGACATGAATATGAGATCTCTGAAATTAAAAAAAATATATAAAAATAGAGTTGTCATCTAATTTTTAAGAAAACTAAGAATTTTAAAATATACACTCATTTTAGAGATTTGAAGAAAGAGTTAGTTATGATTAAAAAAAGATAAACATCACTCTCACCGTATCTTTTTAAATGAAAGGTTACCTTAATTATATTTCATATCTCTAGCCCCATCAAAATACATTCGTTATGACAGCTATTTCTTTCTCTTACATTTATTTTATGCATACCATCAATTGTCCAAATTATTTCTAAAGTTATTCATAAGGCATTTATGATTAGTGGGTGTTCGTCAAGTTAGCGTCAGATCCCGAGTTAGAAATCTCGCAACTTAACAATATTTTTTTTTGTAAAAGAAAACATCATGTTAGGTCTACATCGATCTTTAAAAATAGGAGACAAGTCGACCTAACTGTTTGAAAAGCTTAAACAAAAGTAGATGAAAACTTATCAATTTATTTCTAAGGTTAAAAATCAAGTGTTAAGTCTATATCAATTTCTAAGAAGACTCATTAACCTAACCATTTAGAACGTTTAATCAAAACTTGACGATAACTTAATGAAATTTTAATAAAAACTCGTTGAAAACTCCCGATGCATTTTCTTATATTATTTCAATTTAAAAAATTAATTTTTATGTCCATGTTGGTCTCTAAAACTAGGAGACTGTTCAACCTAACCATTTAAAAAGCTTAAATGAAACTTGATAGTAAGTTTACAAAAACTCGTCATTAATTTTTTAGGCTTATTTTAAGGTTAGGAATCATATGTTAGGTTTATGTTGGTATCTAAAAGTAGCAAACTCAACAATCTAATCATAAGAAAGTATTTTTAATCAAAACATCACTAATTTGATGAAAATTTGTTGAAAACTCAATGATGTATTTTGAACTTGTATTAAGGTTTAAAATCATATACTGGTCTATGTCTGTCTCTAAAAGTAGAAAACTCATCAAACTAAACATTTAAAAAGTTTAAACAAAGAATGTTAAAAGGGAACAACCAAAACACAAACCAAAAAAGGAAAATATATTAGGTTTAACTAATAATCACATTATTTAAAATCATGGTAGTGTGATGCATATCATAAGCTAGGCATAACATAAAGCAAAAGCAACTAAAATAAATGAAAGATTAAACATGAATCAAAACATTTATTTCAAAGAGAAAATGAGTTTATACCTTGATGAAGGCTTTTGTTAGTTACTGATATTTCTAGGTTTGGAGCCTTAAAATGACACAATTTAAAGTTGGGTCTTTCCTAACAGTTTTATATCTCATTCTTAGATTTCCAAATCACCTAATCTTACTTTATTCTAACTTCTATAACTCTATATAAAGGCTAAAAAACCAAACAAGGTCGGTGAGCTTCTAGATAGATTCGTACTTCTTCGTTTGTGCTATGTTTTAAACTTCAAAACTACAAAAATGGGTTTTGTATTCTTCCTAAAGGTTTTAGTTATACATCTTATCTTTTCAAAAAGCCAATTCACACATAAAAACAAGATGTTTGGCTCCAATTATGATCCAAAAATTGAATAGTATTTTGGTTTAACTAGACTAGACTGTCTCTTTCTTTCAAATCAAACATCCTATAGTGTATATCATTTTTCTTTTTTTTTCCTGCCTCTTTTTCCTTTGTTCTCTTTTCTTTTTAATGGAACCACTCTTTTATAAGCCTTAAAGAATGACCTAGAACTTTTTCTTCACCATGCAATGTTAGCCATTAACTTTGTAGAATTGATGTTCACCATCCAGCTCTCCTTGCTAATTGTCTTTGTATTGTGTTTGCAGCTAAAAATGTTTGTCTTTCATGGTGTTGGTGCAGCTGGTTTTGAAGGACAAATAGGGATGTTTTTAGCTTGGTCTAACAACATGAAATAGGATGAAGGATTATGTTTTTTGTGGTTTGATTGACAAAAATTGCAACTACAAAAAAGACAAAATGGTGTGGTTTTGGTCTCCTTTTTACAGCAATACTAAAGGGTACATGAGTTATCTTTTTATGGTAGATTGAAGATTATTTACAGCATGAAACATAAGATAAAAATATTGTTCTAGGCTCTTTTGTAGGTAAAAAGAATTAAATAAAGGTGTGAGTTCTTAGCTTTTTATATTGTGATCTCAAACTCTATTTTTATCACATTTTATTTTCTAAAATTTGAGAGAAGAGAGAGAAAATCACTTAAAAGTATTAAGGAGGGAGAAAGTGTTTGGCTGACAGTATTCCAACTACAGAAAGGTTGATCTTGGTGTTAATGAGTATGTTTTAACCAGGAAAGTTCAATATAGATGGTTTTTCCCTTCAAACATGGCAAAAAAAAAAAAAGATTAGAACCTATGAATTATAATTTGATTTGGCTTGATTTATGGTTTTTCATCTAAGTAAATGGTGTTTTAAGCTTGAAAATGGCTCTATATAGGTTTCTAGAGTGTTTTTAGATTAAAACAAGTTGAAACTTAAGATTTTTCCATCGAAAAACTTAAACCTTGATTTTTTAGCCATTAGAAATGGTTGAAAATTGTATAAGAAGACAATATATCATTTGCCAATGAAAACAACTTATCGTTCACTCAATTTTAAAAAAATAAGGTGAATGACTTGTCATTAACTCATTAGAAAAACAAAAGAAAGCCAAACAAGATGACCTAGTGTAACAGCCCGGCTGTATGACTTGATTAATATTAAAAGATCCTAACATATTCTATTAATTTGAGGGTATTTTTTTTTAATTCGATAGAGTTTCATTTGTATTTAGAACATCCCAAGTTATCGACTACTATCAATTTACTCAATCAACCCATCATTACAAGGTCCCATAATTCGGACTTTATATCAATCATCATAATTCAACACCTCATACAATCCATATATATATATATATATATATATATATATCCTACAAGTAAGTTCAATATGAACATAGCCGACATATCATATTATAAAATTTAAAAGAAAAAGGAATACTAACATGCAAGGAAAGCATTACAACATAATAAGTGTTTTTAAACATTTCAAAAGGGTTAATTACAAGATAACTAAAGTACTACATGGTAAGCTGAACTTTTATAACTACATCAAGGTTTACAAAAAAGCATACTACATAAACGCTTTAATTCCCTTTTGTTTAAGTTAAATATTTATATAAGCTTGACAAAGTAGAGTCCTAAACTAATGATCTCCCTGGATATTTGATGGACCTGTTACATAAATAAACATGCCATTATATTGATAAAAGAAATATATATTTTCTCATATAATGTATATAAAAGAAGTATTAATTTTCTATCGGATCCCTAGGAATTCTAATAGACAACTTATATTTTGCTTGTAAATCTTTTAAACCCAATTAACACTCATTTGCATATTCTTAATTTGAATACTCTTATTGACTTGCATAAACTGGGTGACCTTGCAAAGTCTAATTTTGTGATCCATTTCCTGGCAATCCTATCACAGATATCATTAGTCGAAGCTAATCTTGTAATTCATCTCCTGGCAATCCTATCACGGATGCCATTAGTCAAAGCTAATCTTGTAAATACGCTTGACTTTATTTATATTGAACACAATATTTATTGTAATTGCATTCACCAGAAGAATTTTAAATTGTATAAGTGCAAAAAGGAGGGAAAATCACGCACCTGCTCCGCCTGTCTCGTGACCTCCCCTAATAGAAGATCCAATCCTGGTTGCTCCTCCTGAATCACAAGGAAGTTTTTGGTTATGATTCCTTTAAGCCGATATTATAGAGAATCCATATTCATTCATTACTCATATGTTACTTTCTATACATGTTCATTTCCTTATAATAACAAACATACATATATCATGTATATTTTCAAAGTTAGTTTCTCAATATGCAAGTGTTCGTATGACTCAATTCTTCTATATTCTTACATATAATATTCACGTGAGAGTCTACTATTACTGTCTAACTTTGAACTGTTGATGTCCAACCGTTGTCGTCTAGATATTTGAACTGTTATTGTCCAACTGTTGTTGTCTAGACATTTGAAATGTTGCTATCTAGACATTTGAACTATTACTTTCCAGCCGTTAATGTCTAGACATTTGAACTGTTACTGTCCAACTGTTGCTGTCTGAACACTCATTAGATTTTTTTTAACTATATCTAGAGTTCTAGAACTCCATTTTAAGTGAAATTGATCTCATTGGAAAACTAAGACACGAGGCTACAAGTTCTCTGAAGGAAGGAGAACCCAGTTCTGCCTCCAAGATAGTCAAAATTGCTCATCACTAATCAGTCCTACTGCCCTACAGAATCAGTCACGACTTAGTCTCGGTTGGTAACTAATAACTGGAGTTCTACATCTCCAAATTGAGCAAGACCAATTTTCTTGGTTAGTTGACCAATTCCCTCCTTTCTTTTCTTCTTATTCAATTTCTTGTTAATTCCTTGCTCACAAGTGTTTATCCCATCTATAAATCCTTAATCTTGGATGGGTTCTTGAAATTTTAGTGTTTCTCTCTTGATTTTGCAAGAATGGGTATAAAACTCCATATTTTCTTTCCTTATGGTTCCTGCAAATTTTTGGTGAGGAGAGAGTATTAATACTCTATAATTTTCCTTATTTGTATTTAGGTCTCGTTTCCTTTAAGTGTATTATTCTCTTCAATTAAATCTAACCCTCAACATTACTGACTTATTATAATGTCTCGAATTATTTTGCTCGGAAATTATATTAAAAAATTTCTGAATTCCTGTCTTTTATTTAACTATACGCATGAATTTCCTCACTTTTATTTCTCATGTAGATAGTTTTCAATTTAAGCAACTTTTTATTTTTCCGGGGTTTACACATAGCCTTCCAAGCTCATGTTTTTTAGGGCTAGGCGCGTAAAGCCCTCCTTCTAGGCCTAGGCTTAGACTTGCATGATATTTTTGTTAAATAACTCTTAACCCTTTTTTTAATTTTAGAATAAATTATTTTTAAATAAATTTATTAAAATGATATTTAGAAAATTATCTAAATGTATCAAAAGTTTTCAAGAAGATTAGAGCTTTTTATGATAGTATTAGTAATTAATATATAAATAATTATATATTAAACTAGTATGCTAAATTTTTAAAAATAATCTTATTAATATTTAATAATAAAAAATATTTTATTATAAATTCTTTATATAAGTCTTTCAAGTTTATTATTATTAGATTTATTCACGTAAAAATGATTGATGTATGATTTGTTTTATTGAAACTTATTTTCTCAATCATAACAAATTAATTTTTATTTAAAAACAAAGTTTCTAATAAAAAAACATGCTTTTGTCAAAATAAAAATAAAAAAACATGAATAAAAAAAGAAGAAGGAGATTTTGATTAAAAAAATAAAAACTCCCTCTTCAATTCAAATCATTAGGATTTTTACGAATATTTTTATTAGTTTTATTCAATAAAAAATGTTGGTAATAAAAAAAAGTTATTGTAAAAGTATCACATAAATGAAAAAAATTTAATTTTTCCTTTAGAATCTTTATTTTATTTCAAAAAAATACTTCGTGACAACGCATCACGTTTGCGTATATCTTGACTAATTTTACGGGTCCTGAAATTAATAATCATGTAAACCTACAATAATTATTATATTAATAATTATAGAGCTCGAACTTAATATTACAAGAAAAACAAATCTTTTAATTTTAAATTTTTATCAGATGTTCAGGTCATTCCCTCTGTGATTCGTCGTGATTTAAAAGCATTTGAGTACGTGCATGAGATGCAATTAATCTACACGGGCAACTCATAAATTTGAGGATTTCAAGAGGTTTTTTTTATCGGTCATATATAGTCGTTGCTTGAAAGGCTATATATCTTACA
>Ga0325403_1004942_pt1 | contig 12490 bp, 6 predicted proteins | sample PopdelMetagenome_19_FD_205665 | JGI IMG/M metagenome (GOLD analysis project Ga0325403, IMG submission 205665) | Populus deltoides microbial communities from Bellville, Georgia, United States - Xylem-PdKOR-R4 | ecosystem: Host-associated > Plants > Phyllosphere > Stem > Wood/Secondary xylem...
TTGCTCCCAGTATATCCTTATATTTTATGCTATTCTCTAATTTAACCTTCAAACAAATATCTTTATGTAAAATATAAGGACAGTTTAACTTAATTCTCCTCATTTTTTAATGAGTATTATATGCTTTTAAGGCTGTTTGGTATTATGTTTTTTATCTGTATTTTAAAAGTGTTTATAATGAAATAAATATTAAATTGATGTTTTATTTAGTATTTTTTAGTGGTTTCAATGTGCTAATATAAAAATAAAAATATAAAAAATATTATTTTAATTTATTTTTAAATAAAGAAACACTTTACACCACGTACCAGATAGCCCCATAATAAAAGAGGTTTGTTTCTTTTCTTGATTTCCACTTAAAAATAATGGGAAAAAAAGGTTATTAGTTGACCCCGTTTGTTTATTGGAAAGTAGTTTTTTTTGGAAAGTGAATTCCGAAAAAATGAATTCCAGGAAACTGAATTATTTTCCGATATTTGGGAGTGTAATTAAAATTAAGTTGGAAAACATTTTCCACTGTTTAGTTATGTCATGGAAAATAAACTGGAAAATAACTTATTAATGTTTTATTTTTTTCAAGTTTATTAAAATAATGAGGAAGAAATCTTATAAATTAAATAGTTAAATGAGAATGAAATTGAAAAAAAAATATAATTTCATAAATTATCTCAAATAAAATAAATAATAATCAAAATAATAGAGATCAAATCTAAAAAATAAAAAGAATTAAAAGATAAAAAAATTAAAATAATAATAATTAACATTTCATAAATTATTTCAAATAAAATAAATAACAATCAAAAGAATGAGGATCAAATTTGATAAATAAAAAATTTCAATTAAAAAATAATAAGGGAAAAGCAAATAACAATTATAAAAATGAGAACCAAAATTAAATATAAAAATTAAATTCTAAGGGATGAAATTGAAAAATAAATATTCAAAACAAAATATATATATCAATCAAAAGTTTGAGGATCAAATTTGATATAATCAGCAAATAATATGACATTTCTAAATTTTTCACAATTTCCAGAAAGTGTTTTCCGTCCAAAATAAAAGGAAAACCCTTTTTTGAAAATTAAGTTAAATTTTTCTTTGACTGAAAAGTGTTTTCCGTTGACCAACTTTTCTAATAACAAACAAATACAGGAAAGTCTGAAAAGTTGTTTTTTAAAAACCATTTTCCGAGAAACAAACACAATCAATACAAAAACAAAATCTTTCTTGATATTAATAGATATATTTAATAAGATGAGTTATATTAATGGATTTTATTACCTTATTCTCTAGCTAAAAATAGTAGACTAGAATTGATAATTTTTTGTTTTTAGTTTAAATTTTTATTTTTAATTAATTTAGAGGTGTTTTTAGATGATAAATAAGTGTATTCATACATTAATAATACCTGGTACCTACCAGGTGTTATTAAATAAAAAAAATAAAAAAATAAATTCTTTAAGTCTAAATAACCCCACTTTCATTGATGATGGGAATCTAGGCACGTAGATGATGTGCCCTCTACTCTCTTTTTTGTCATAAGAAAGGGCGGACAACTCTTTCAAAGAAAAAAAAAAATAATGCCGACGGCGTAGACCCGCTTTATGTGGGGTCCAGGCTTCCTTTGTATATATACTTGGTTTAGATTTAGATGAACTATAAAAAATTACCACGAGAGCTGCTGACTGGTTATTGCTAGATGTCCACCTACTTTTGTTTTGCTAGAAATTTATAATATACATACGATGATGTAATAGCATCTTCAAAGTGAGATATTACATTAAAAGGCTAAATTGATAAAATAATTTTTAAATAATATAAATATAGTTTTTTATTTATATGTATTTTAATGGTAAAAAACCATTTTAAAAAAATCAATTATATTTTAAAATATTTTATACCAAACTAATTTTAATATAATCATATAACTAATTTAATTATTTTTTATATAATATAGTCATGAAGTTATTAATTATATGATTAATATGAGTAATTTATAGTATAGTAATTAAGTTGAGGCACAAGACTTTAAGATTTGCATGTTTAATTTTTTTTAAAAAGAAAAAAATAAAAAAAAGAGATATTGGTCAACAAATATATGTATTTTATCTTGTTTTTGGTTGTTCTATATAAAAGTATAAAAATAGCATTTCGGAGTACAAAAAGACATTTTAGCTATTCATATCATTATTTTATTAAAGTTATTAAAATTTAAAATAATAAGTAAAGGTATATTTTTTTGGTTTTGGCTATCCCACTAGCTCCTGCGGTGGAGTTATTTTCATGATAGTGATTGAAATCAAGTTAAATTGTAAAAAGAAATTAAAACGAAACAAATTATATTGTTTATTATTAATTAATAAAAATTATTTAGTGATGAAATTTAAAAAAAATAAGGAAAAAAAAACAATTTATTTTGCATTTAGTCATACAACATTGAAAATCTTCAGACAACTCACACGGCATTGCAAAGTCTGATTTTTTTTTTACATATCAAACACATAAATAGAGAGATTATCTCACTCTCAAAAAAAAAAAAAAGGCTAGCATCATGATTATCCTTTTTTTTTAATTTGGTGTCTGGTAGACTTTTGTGGATAACCTTGGCCTGGGGTGCACCATTAAGGGGACGGCACGTTGTAAAGTCAGACCATATGCCTCGTCCATGTTCAATTTCTCCGGTACCAACCCATCGGCCAAATCCCAGTCAAAGGCGTGGATCAAAGTTGCAGTCAATAGCTGAACCATACGCAGCCCCAGACTCAACCCTGCACAAATCCTACGCCCAGCACCGAATGGTATAAGCTCAAAATCATTTCCCTTAACGTCAACATTAGCCTTTTCCCCACCGGGAAGAAACCTTTCGGGACGAAACTCAAGCGGCTTAGTCCATACATCGGGGTCACGAGCTATGGCCCATATATTCACCAAAACAGTCGAGCCCTTCGGAATGTGGTAGCCACCAATCTCGCAGCTTTCCGCGGCAATGCGTGGAAGAGACAACGGTGTTGAAGGGTGGAGCCGGAAGGTTTCCTTGACCACGGCTTGGAGGTAGGTGAGTTGCGCCAAGTCCAATTCAGTTACCAGACGGTCTCGACCGACGACGGAGTCGAGCTCTTGTTTGACCTGGGCCAGGATGTCTGGGTGCCGTATAAGCTCTGCAATAGCCCATTCCACTGTGCTCGACGATGTGTCCGTGCCAGCAGTGAACATATTCTGCAACAGCAAGTCAGCTCTGTTATGGAGGTTGACAAGGAGCTTTTCTATAGTTGATTTATTGTTTTTATTATTAATGTTTAACGATTTAGCTGACATCAACAATTAATTACTTTATTTTAACAGTACAAGGCAATATACTTGTTTTTTTTACTCGATAGTAAGATATATTTTCCAAAATAAATTACGCATTGATTGAAATTAAATGTTTTGTTTTTATGATTTTAAGAGCATATTCTACTAAATTAATACTAAGAAGGCATCAGAAATAAATACCAAGAGCAATGCTTTGATTTCAGTGTCAGTCAGCTTCCCTTCCTCACCATCAACAGCCTGCTGCTCCTTCAGAGCAATCAACGTACTCAACATATCAGTGTGCTTCTCTGATCTAACAGAAGCAGTGCTGCTGCTGGTTTTATGCTCCTCTACAATGTTAGTCAAGAAAGCATCAAATCTCTTATGAAGCTTCTTCATTTTAGCTGCCACACCCTGCAAGTCAAGCCACTCCAAAGCAGGAACAAAGTCACCGATGTTAAACACACCAGCCAACACCATGACCTCCACCACCATTGACTTGAATTCATCTGCCTTTGGGTCACCATCACCACTGCCGTCGCCGAACACGCGTCTCCCTAACATCACCCTCCCAAGAGCGTTAGCTGTGCAAACATTGAGCAATTGACCCAAGTTCACTGGTGTAGTTGGACCTGATCTTGTCAGTGCCCCTGTAAGCACTGCCACTTCCTCCTGCATGTGCAGTGTGTATATACAAGGTAAATAAACACATCAAATAAAAAACCCAAGTCAACGACCAACAATTTGCAATCGATTACAAAGATAACTTTAATCAGTGTTGGGTTAGGAATTTATTAGAAATCTGGTGAAGCTAGTACCTAGTACCTCCATTAGCGAGAAGCAAAGAATATTAGTCCAAAGCCAAACGCTAGCAAGTGATATTATTCAAACCAAAAAAAAAACCATTTTAGTGCACAAACCAATATAAACAAAATAAAAAAAACATTACATACATGCATGTATGGTTTGTTTGGTTAATTTTTTATTAGGAAACCAAACACGCTTATTACTGTACCAAGGCTCTGCCAAGGGGCAAATGCAATTAATAAGTCACGCAGGCGCAGGCGCAGGCGCAGTGCTGTACAGATCAAGATATATCACAAGCGTTAATTAAGAAATATGGAATGAAATGAACTTAACCTGTCTAATATGTCTAAAATCATCCAAGGACTTAGCCGAGAAGAGATGGACGGAGCTGATCTTCCGAAGCATGCGCCACCGTGGCCCATAGGGTGCGAACACAAGGTCTTGGTAATTATATGCAATATGTTTGGCACCGGAGTTTGGTGGCCTGCTAGAGAAGTTGGAATCATGTACTTTCAAAAACTGAGCAGCCACGGAGGCCGATGCCGCCACCACCACGTCGACGAAGCCGAACCGGAGGTGCATGAGAGGTCCATAAGTCTTTGCCAGGGCTGCCATGGAGTGGTGAGGCACAGGCCCCAAATGGGGTAGGTTTCCAACTAGGGGCCATGGTTTTGGGCCTGGTGGAAGGGGTTTCCCGTGACGGTCACGAAGGCTTCGCAGCTGAAGAAGGCAATAGACGAAGATGGCCAATAGTGCCGAGTAAAGTATTAGAGGAGACATGATTATCTCTTGTTTCCTGTATTAACTTGAAATGCTTAGAAATGTGAGATTTCTAATTACTATATAGGAGGGGAAGAGGGAGACCGGGAGATGGTTGTGGTAGGTTGGCAACGTGTGGAGAGTAGAGGCGCACGTGAAAGGTTATTTCTTATGTTAGCTAGGTGCTACGTGTTTGAACTTAAGTGAGAACATGTTTTGTACAATAAATAGAATATTGGCATGTAGTGGATTAATAATAATTTTTTTAAAATATAAAAAAATATAGAGAATATAAAGAAAATATTAAATGTTTGGGGTCTACCAGCAACCTAATTTTATTACATCCTACCGGCAACAACAGTGTTCAACGTTATTAAATCAATAAACTAAAAATTATGTGTGTTAATAAATTAATAAAAAAATTATTAATGATACTTCAAAAAAAAATTGAAAAATCAAAAGATAAAATAAAGATTAAGATATTAAATCTTGAAAAGTAGAATATTAAATTGAATGAATAAAATAAAAAGAAAAAATAACAAGTAAGGATACACATATTAAGAATATCATCTAAAAATAAATATTTTTTATTTTTAAAAACATAGATAATCTATATAAAGGATATAAACAAAACCATAGATGAATCACAAAAAACACTCTAAAAATTAAACACATAACAAAAATCACTATGAATATTTTTAAAAACATAGATTATCTATATAAAGGATATAAACAAAACCATAGTTTTTTAGCCGGTCATGTCACTTTATTTATTGTCAATTATATTCTTTAAAGTTATATTTTCATGCCAACCACAGTTAACAAACCCAACTTAAGGGTTGACCCGGCCAAGGGGCCGGGTCCCGGGTTACACGGGTTGACTCGGGTCAACTCGAAAAATATGAAAAAAAATATTTGAGGTTTTAATATTTTATATGAAAAAATTAAAAAAATAATCCATGTAAATATAGGCTATACATGTTGTAAACAATTAAATTTAAAAGATTATTTCAAAATATTTTTTATTCTACATTGGAAAGATACTATCTTATTCTTCTAAGTTGAAATATTTAAACCAAAAAGATTTTTTATCCCATATTGAAGAAATATAATTTTTCTCTTATGACATAGAATATATATACTAAATGGCTTTAAATCTCACATTGAAAAAATAAAACATTATTCAAGTATTTATATAATGAACTTTAAAATGAGTTAGGAACCAATTGAAAAATATGAAAAAAAGAGAGGCCTCTAGGCATGAGAAAAAATACATATGAAAAAAAAGGTCTTTACAGGGTTTTTGTCAGATCACCCGAGTTCCGGGTTGACCCGGCAGGTCAACTATTTTACTTCAGGTCAATTACAAAGCTGAATTTTGAATAAAACAAACCCGGCCAAGGCCGGTCACCCGAAAAAATTGAAAAAAATAATATGTTTTATTATTTTATATGAAAAAATTAAGAAACAATCCATGTGCATATAGGCTATACATGTTGTAAACAATTAAGTTTAAAAGATTGTTTCAAAAGGTTTTTTATCCCACATTAGAAAAATATTATCTTATTCTTCTAAGTTGAAGTATTTAAATCAAAAAGATTTATTATCCCACATTGAAAAAACATAACTTTTTTCTTGTGAAGATAGAGTATATATATTAAAGGATTTCAATTCGCACATTGAAAAAATAATACATTCTTCTAATATTTATATAGTGAACTTTGAAATGAGTTAGTAGCCAACTGAAAAATATGAAAAAAAAAATATTTGAGGTTTTAATATTTTATATGAAAAAATTAAAAAATAATCCATGTTAATATAGGCTATACATGTTATAAACAATTAAATTTAAAAGATTATTTCAAAAGATTTTTTATTCCACATTGGAAATATATTATCTTATTCTTCTAAGTTGAAGTATTTAAAACAAAAAGATTTTTTATCCCACATTGAAAAAATATATTTTTTCTCTTATGAACATAGAGTATATATACTAAAAGGCTTCAAATCTCACATTGAAAAAATAAAACATTCTTCAAGTATTTATATAGTGAACTTTAAAATGAGTTAGTAACCAATTGAAAAATAATAATAAAAAAAGAGGCCTTTAGGCAGGAGAAAAAATACATATGAAAAAATGGGTCTCTACAGGGTTTTTGCCAGATCACTCGAGTTTCGGGTTGACCCGGCAGGTCAACTGGTTTACTTCGGGCCAATTACAGAGCTAAATTTTGAATTAAACAAACCCGGCCAAGGCCGGTCACCCGGAAAAATTGAAAAAAATATATTTATGTTTTATTATTTTATATGAAAAAATTAAGAAACAATCCATGTGCATATATGCTATACATGTTGTAAACAATTAAGTTTAAGAGATTGTTTCAAAAGGTTTTTTTTATCCCACATTAGAAAGATATTATCTTATTCTTCTAAGTTGAAGTATTTAAACCAAAAAAGTTTATTATCCCACGTTGAAAAAAACATAATTTTTTTCTTGTGAACATAGAGTATATATATTAAAGGGTTTCAAATCCCACATTGAAAATATAAAAATATTCTTCTAATATTTATATAATGAACTTTGAAATGAGTTAGTAACCAATTAAAAAATATGAAAAAAAAAGTCTCTATACATGTTGAATAAAACAAAAAACACATCTGAAAAAAAAAAGGTCTCTATAGGGTTTTTGTCGAGTCACCCGAGTTCTGAGCTGACCTAACAAGTCAACTGGTTTACTTTGGGCCAATAAGAGAGCCGGATTTTGAATGAAACAGACCCAGCCAAGGCCGCAGGCCACCCAAAAAAATAATTTTTTTTTTTATGTTTTATTATTTTATATAAAAAAATTAAGAAACAATCCATATGCGTATAGATTATACATGTTATAAACAATCAAGTTTAAAAGATTTTTTCAAAAGATTTTTTATTCCATATTGAAAAAACATAACTTTTTTCTTGTGAACATAGAGTGTATATATTAAAGGGATTAAAATCTCACTTTAAAGAAATAAAACATTCTTATAGTATTTATATAATGAACTTTGAAATGAGTTAGTAACCAATTTAAAAATATATATAAAAAGAGTCTTTTGGAAGGAGAAAAAACATATTTGAAAAAAAAAGGTCTCTACCGGGTTTTTGCCAAGTCACTCAAGTTCCAGGTTGACCTAGCAGGTCGACCGGTTTACTCTGGGCTAATTGCATACCCGAATTTTGAATGAAGCAGACCCGGATAAGGCCTCGGGTCACTTGAAAAACTTAAAAAAAATTGATGTTTTGATATTTTATATGAAAAATCTAAGAAACAATCCATATGGATATAGGTTATATATGTTGTAAATAATTATGTTTAAAAGATTATTTTAAAAGGTTTTTTTATCCGACATTGGAAAGATATTATTTTATTTTTCTAAGTTGAAGTATTTAAATAAAAAAGGTTTATTATCCTATATTGAAAAAACATAATTTTTTTTGTGAATATAGAGTATATATACTAAAGAGCTTCAAATCCCATATTGAAAAAATAAAACATTCTTCTAATATTTATATAGTGAACTTTAAAATGAGTTAGTAACCAATTGAAAAATATAAGAAAAGAAGGGTCTCTAGGTAGGAGAAAAAATACATTTGAAAAAAAAGGGTGTCCACGGGGTTTTGACCTAGTCCTGAGTTTCGAGTTGACCTAGTGGGTCGACTGGTTTATTCCGAGCCAATTGCAGACTCGAATTTTGAATGAAATAGACTCAACCAACACTATTGGGTTCTGGTGGACAGCAGAGCCTAATGCTATTGGGATTTGCTAGACATCAAGGCCTAATATTATTGGGTCATGGTGGGTAGTTGAGCCGAGCGTGCTATTAGGTACTAGTGGCAGCTGGGTCCAGCGTGCTAGTAGGCCTAGATGGATAAAATGGCCCATCGTGCTATTAAGCCCAACTAGGTAGCAGGCTCCAGTGCTAGTGGTCCTGCTGGGCAACAGGTTTAGCGCTATTGGGTCAGGCGGTCAAGCCAGACCCAATGCTTTGAGTTCGGTTATCCAGCCAGATCCAATAGTATTAGGTTTGTTGTCCAGCCTGACTCAACAATAATTTTTGACTAAACACAGAAAAAACAATACCTCCCATAGCACTACAGTACCGTTCACAATGCAAAAACTCTATGTCAAAAAAATATATTGAGATAATATTTTTATAGTTTTTTAAAATTTATTTTTTATATTATTACATCAAAATAATACAAAAAATTAAAAAAAAACATTAATTTGATGTAAAGAAAAAAATAAAAAAATTTCAAATTTCTTAAATGTCATTTTTTAAATGTAAAAACAAACATGCTTTAATAAGAAAATTCAACCCAACCTGAAATTTAAAAAAAATTATCATTACTCAACTTTTATATGATATAAAAAAGTCATATCAATTTATTTTCACTTTACAGTATGAAAAAAAATCCATAAGAGAAAAGAAAAAACATTTGAAAAGGAAAAACAATAAAATTAGAAATATCTTAAAAAGAAAAAAAATTAAAGGGAAAGAAATTTGTTGCCAGTATATTGGACGTTGTTTTGCTATGCGCTATTCATGGTGCTATTGTAGAAAATAATTTATTTGAAGATGGTGACGGTGCAAATACATTTCGTGCTTTTAACCCAAATCAAGATTTTTTACATTTGAAAAAAAAATGTTATTGACCTGCTACAGAGCGCAGATCCATATGCTAGTTATTATATTATTACGTAATGATTATTTTTTAAAATATTATTTTAAAAAAATATATTGAGATAATATTTTTTTATTTTTTAAAATTAATTTTTTATATCATCACATCAAAATAATACAAAAACATCAAAACATATTAATTGATTTTTTAATTTTTTTTATTGACCCAATCTCCTTGGGTCTAGCTACCCAATGCTTTTAGGTCTGACGGTCAAGCAAGACCTAATGCTATTGAGTTCACGTGCCCAGCCAGACCTAGTAGCATTGGGTATGGCTGTGCAGCCTGACTTGTCAACAATTTTTGACTAAAACAAGAAAGATAACGCCTCTCATTGTGCTACAGTGTCATCTACAGTGCAAATACTATCTATCTACAGTGTGGTCCAAAATGCAATTAGTCTACATCCACAGTAATACAAAGTGTTTTTCCCACGTCTTTTAAAGTATTTTTATTGACTCAATCTCCTTGGATCTTGTTGCAATTGGGCAGCCAGACCCAACAACAATTTTTGACTAAAAATAGGAAAGACAACACTCCCATAGTGCTATAGTGTTATACACAGTGTAAATACTTTATATCTACAATGTGGTATATAGTACAATAAGTCTTTGTCCACAGTAAATGCACATTATTTTTCCCACACATTTAAAAATATAGTATATAATAATAATAATGCCTTTTCTTTTCAACCTTATCTTTAAAAAAGCAGCAGTTCTCGATTCAAAATCAATAGCATATTTGTAAACTCAATTGAATGTTGAGCATAAAATTACTAATTTATAATCTTAAAGAAGGTATTGATTTTATTTTCATTTCTTTCATCCGAAGGCCCAATGAAGCCTTATCTATGTAATAAGAGTTGCTTTACATTATATTTAAATCTCACATTTAGGATTTGAACTTAAAACTTTCCTTCTGAAAATTTCAAATGTCCCAATTTAAAATAAGCTATTAAATATGTTTAGTTTTTAAGCATCTTCTTGTGTTGTCGCAAAAATCAAAACAAGAATTTTTTATGTTGTCTTTTAGCTAGGTTTTGATGACCATTTGTTTTTAAAAAAGAAAATCAATTAAGGAGCATGATCGGTCATTAAGACATCCATTTTAGTAGCTAAGCTAACTTGAAAAAACAACAATATAATAAAATGTATAATCCATAAATTAATTAATTAATTATGAAAATAAATTAATTGTATTTCTCTACAAATGATATTAATAGCGCAATATGTATATTGGTCTAGTGCATTCAAAAGTATTTAAAGGTTAATTACACCGAGCATTTTATAGTTTGATTATTTTCTTATTTTGTCCTTATTTAAAAAAACAATTACACTTTACATCCTGAAATTTATATATTCATAACACTTTACATCCTCTCACTTACGCATCAAAAAAATCAACAAAAAAATATTGATTTATGTACAAAATTGTCATTATATTCTATTAAATTGCTAGAGAGTCATTCCAATGTTTAAATTACAAAATTTATCACACATTTAAGAATTACCGTTTTATTATTTTTTATATTTAAATTACAAATTTGCCATAATTATAGGATAGTTTTTTTGCTTTGAACTTTTATCAAACATGTGGGAATTTTTCACACCACCCTAACCACCATCTTCCTCATCTCCGATGAATATCCTAAGCCTAATGGGATCGCAGCCAATCAAATAAGTGTCTACCCTCTTCCAAGATCATAATCTCATAGTGCTTTATTTGATATGCCAGACGAAGGTATACCCTATTCTTATAAGTAGTTTTTAAGATGCAAAGCTAGTCAAGTAAATGCAAGAACACCCACCTCTAATATTGTCAACTCATAACAGGTAGTGGACAAGCATAGAAGGCATCTCGAAGTCAACGCCACATATAAAGAATGCTTGTTGCCTATGACCAGGAAGAACTAAATTATTGTTTTCAAAAAAGGTTGTGCCCCTTACTCCATTAAAATAAAAGTATATAAGCTAATAAGACCTTTCTTTATTCCCTACATCAATGAAAGGAAAAGGACTCTTTAGTCTTGATGGATTAACACGTTTTATTTTTACCTAAGTCCTCATTTAAAGCAACTAGAGGCAAGGTGATAACCCAATATCATTGGGCTCATCCAAGCATTGAGTCCAAACATCCTTAAGGGTCTGGCGAGCTTCCAGACCTAACATCTTCAAGCTTAGCAAATCGCTGAGCCCAAGTATACGAGTCTGGCGAACTGTCGAACCTAGTATCTTTGAGCTTAGTCAAGCACTGAGCCCAAGTACAAATGGCTCTAGCAATCTTACCAGACACCATATTAGACCACGAGATTCTGATAAGTCAGAGATATTTTTCTCTTTGACATATAAGAGATGTTGTAATGCCATCATGAAAAAAATGACTTTCTAACCTCTCATTTCTATAATGCAAGACTCATGGGCTATATAATTCCTTATAAATCCTTCGAGGGAGAGGTTCTCAATCTCCATTCTAAATTATAATTATTTTCATGTTTACTTTTTCTCTACAAAAAATACTTACTTAAGTATCTAAAAGTCCTTAAATTCACCAAAGGAGACCTTTTGGAGGTATCATGCACCAGCCACATTGGTTAGGAAGAAAGAATTAGATTGCAAGAACTAAGAGATTAGCTGACTATCCAGCATATAAGCCTTGTTCTCAAACTACTTGGATTTTTTGGGACATCATCAATTGACACATCTATGGGAATTTGATAAAAAAAATCCATTAATTGTTTTTCCAGAACTGGTTTGTCAACATCCCTAATCACTATCAAATGCAGATAATCAAAACACTCCTGGAATGGAATGTGTCATGGGCCTTCCTATAGTTGCTGGCACATCCACTCCATCATAGCTTCAACAACTCTTCAATAAGAAGTAAGAAAGATTATACAATGATTTGATTGCTCTAAGT
>Ga0325403_1004945_pt1 | contig 12485 bp, 6 predicted proteins | sample PopdelMetagenome_19_FD_205665 | JGI IMG/M metagenome (GOLD analysis project Ga0325403, IMG submission 205665) | Populus deltoides microbial communities from Bellville, Georgia, United States - Xylem-PdKOR-R4 | ecosystem: Host-associated > Plants > Phyllosphere > Stem > Wood/Secondary xylem...
AAAAGAAAACCATAAAATGCTAATAAGTAATTTACCATTTTATTAAGACATAAGCAGCGTACTCCAAGATACCCTCACAGTAAAAAAAAAAAAAAAAAAAATGTCTTCGAATCTATTACCCTCGGTACTCTCTCATTTGTTTAATCCACCCCCCTAATCCACCCCCTTTTCTCTCCCTTTTGTCTTTAAATTAATAAAAGAAAAACCTTCATTTTGTGTCCCCATCTTGTCCTTACCATCCCTGTTCCTTCTCTTCTCCGAATTACCAAGAACAAGATATAGAGCCGTTCAGGACTTACCTAACATCGCCCGGCGATCCACATAGTAAACTCTCCTCCTTACAAGCTGCTTGGGTTGCCAAGAACCTTCTTCATCTCTTTTTCTACATTACATAGCTAAGAATAATAATAAAAAAAACCCATCTCCCACTAACACCACACAGGCACAGCTGTGTCATAAAAGGAAAAAAAGACATATTTAGTCCCAGTTATGCCCTATCAGTGCTTCACAACTCGGTCCTTCTTTCTTTCAACACCCATTTCACTCTCTCTCTTTATGAATTTATTCTTCTTTCTTGCTTTCTCTATGTGAGAAATGCTCAGAGTGTGGACGGTTAAAGGTGGTGGCTTTCTTTGAAGCATTCCTTTTTTGATTTTAACGATTTGTTCAAATTTTCTTGTCCTCCTTTTTTCCCTGCCGTTTAGCATTTCCAAAGCTTTCAACGAATCTGACAAAGGGATCTGTTCATCTATTATATCTATATCTATATATATATATATATATACAAACAGAAGGTAAGCCTTTATTTAGTTAAGAAGACTACTAGTTCTTTCTAACTACTACATGATCTGCAGTGTTTTGCTTGGTTTTAAGATTGATGTATGGCCTGATTATTCATTGCACGAAAGGTAAAATGTTTTACGGTGAAAAAGGGTTTCTGGGTCTTCTTTTTCGTCGCTTAAAGCAAATGTCATTTTGGATCTTGGGTTGTTTCTGCTACTAGGCTTTTGGGTTCATCTTAAAGTGTGTAAATTGTGACGATGTTTGTGGAAATTATGAGGTTTCTTTTCTTTTCTTTTTAATCTTAGGTGTTTTGCCTTTTGTATTATATAAGTAAACTAGAAGTCAAAAGGGTTTTTTGATAGTTAAGCCTTGAAGCTGTTATACTGTTAATTCTCTCTTCTTTATGCTTCATTTTCTTAGCAGTCAAACCGGTTTTAATTATATTTGTGGATGTTCTGTAATGATCCGACCACCCTGTCTTTTTACGTGAAGAGCTTTTGACTTAATTTGAATCCGTTTGAAATTGAAAGTTTTTTTTCTTTTTTTTGGCATCGCGAACCTTATTTTCTGTTAGTCTGTTGATCAAATGTAGAGAGAGTAAAATAACTTGAAAATTATGAGTGCTAGATTTTCATGATCTGTTGTGCCATGTATAGTTTCTTGGCCCCTAAGCAGAGGATCTGAATTACATATTGAAATTTTGTTTTGATTGTGATATGTTAGGATCTGGTTGGAATTATGAAAAATATGCTGATGGGAATTAAATTTCCGTGCAATAATGTAAATGCAGGATCTGAAGAGAAGTCTCTTATAGTGTTAAAATATGGCCTCAAAATCATTCAAGGCTACTCGATCAAACCTATCAACTAGCTCGGATGCTGCGGAATCTCACAAACCTCCCCTGCCTCCGTCGGTGACATTTGGCCGGAGAACTTCTTCTGGTCGCTATATCAGCTACTCAAGGGATGATCTTGATAGTGAACTTGGGAGTAGTGATTTCATGAACTATACAGTGCACATACCACCGACCCCTGACAACCAACCCATGGATCCATCAATCTCACAAAAGGTTGAAGAGCAATATGTGTCAAATTCGCTCTTTACAGGTGGTTTTAATAGTGTAACTCGTGCTCATCTCATGGACAAGGTGATTGAATCTGAAGCCAGCCATCCCCAAATGGCTGGTGCTAAGGGATCCTCTTGTGCGATTCCAGGGTGTGATGCAAAGGTGATGAGTGATGAGCGAGGTGTTGATATTCTCCCTTGCGAATGTGATTTCAAAATATGTCGGGATTGTTATATTGATGCAGTGAAAAGTGGGGGTGGAATTTGCCCTGGTTGTAAGGAGCCTTATAAGAACACCGAATTAGATGAAGTGGCTGTGGACAGTGGAAGGCCTCTTCCACTTCCTCCACCGGGCACAATGTCCAAAATGGAGAGGAGGTTGTCGTTGATGAAGTCAACCAAATCAGTGCTGATGAGGAGCCAGACTGGGGACTTTGATCACAATAGGTGGCTCTTTGAAACAAGGGGAACTTATGGGTATGGGAATGCTATCTGGCCAAATGATGGGGGTTTTGGCAATGGGAATGATGAAGAAGTTGGTGAGCCTAAAGAATTGATGAGCAAGCCATGGAGGCCACTTACTCGAAAATTAAAGATACCAGCTGCTGTTATCAGTCCATATCGGTACATTCTCCTTGTTCATCATGTTTCTATTCTCTTACCATTGATAGTATAACGATGGCCATCATTCTTTTCCAAAAGTTTAAATTGCTATATCTTCACCTATTGCATTCAATTGGTGCATTAGTTTGGTAGAAGGGAAGATAAAATACACTCTGATATTGGTTTTCATTTTATTTCTTTGTTGTATTTCCTATCACTTTGCCATTTGGTTTGATGATACTGAGTTACAAGAAACATGACAACTGTGTCTCTTTGCTACCAGGAACTTCCTAATGAAATGCAAAATTTAGATGACCATTTGGTCCATGACTCCGGGACTGCCTGTTATATCACACATTTATTCATTCAGTGATGGTTGGATAAAATCCTAGGCTACATCAATGCCCTTCCATGTTAGGGGATAAAAGAATTGTTGCTAGAGAATAAAAAAATCAAACAATTTATATATGTACTTTTTATACACTTTCTTAGTGGACATGCCTTAGTGTTTCTTGTATCCTCTAATCTGACATTTATGGCTGCCAAGCTAATAGCTCACAACTGTCATTGTAAATATCAAGCATTGAATTTGAGCTACACCTTGTTCCAAAGATTTTATAGAAGAAAATTAACTCTATGTATCTAGTGAATTTTCCAGGGTCACAAAACAATTCTAAACTGATTGCATTTGTTACCTTGCATTGAAGAATCAATTCTGAAATCATCTCCATTATTTTTGTTGTTTCATTAATGATTATTGTGCATTTCATGAAAATTGTCAATATGTTATAACTTGAATCCTAAATGCAATTTTTACTTGAAATTATGTAAACTTGTTGCCATGGAATTTGATTTGCTCATTTGAAACGTGTACATTATTCTGTGAAATCATTTCAGTTCCATGAGAGATCCATCCAATTCTATCTAAACCTTTTATTTTTCATTTCCTAAGAGCCTCTATTTGGAGATGGGAATAGACCCTGGGTCTTTTGCTAACTCTCTAAAGAATTTTTGAGCAGGCTAGCTGGAACTGTTTATTTGGCTTGCAAACTTTGCTTTCCTGTTTCTCTTCTATTGGCATTTCCTTCCATGTTATTCACTAATGTTTATACATATGGTGTTAGGATAAGTGTTGTTTAATTCTACACTTTGAAAGTTATGTTGACTAATGCTTTGTGCATCTTGCTGCATCTCTTCTTATATAGGCTTCTCATTCTTATTCGGATTGTGATACTCGCATTGTTTTTGGAATGGAGGGTCAGACACCCTAACAATGATGCAATTTGGCTGTGGGGGATGTCAGTGGTTTGCGAGATCTGGTTTGCTTTTTCATGGCTTCTTGACCAGCTTCCAAAGCTATGCCCAATCAATCGTGCTACAGATCTTAATGTCTTGAAAGATAAATTTGAAACACCCAGCCTTAGCAACCCCACTGGTAAATCTGATCTCCCAGGCATAGATGTTTTCGTCTCCACTGCAGATCCAGAAAAAGAACCGCCTCTTGTCACTGCAAACACCATCTTGTCAATTCTAGCAGCTGATTACCCAGTTGAAAAGCTTTCTTGTTATGTTTCTGATGATGGAGGTGCCCTTCTAACATTTGAGGCCATGGCTGAAGCAGCAAGTTTTGCTAATATATGGGTTCCTTTTTGCCGTAAACATGGCGTTGAACCCAGGAATCCAGAATCCTACTTCAATTTGAAGAGGGATCCTTACAAGAACAAAGTGAAGCCAGATTTTGTCAAGGATCGCAGAAGAGTAAAGCGTGAGTATGATGAGTTCAAGGTCCGAATAAATAGCTTGCCTGATTCTATTCGCCGCCGATCTGATGCCTATCATGCTCGGGAGGAAATCAAGGCCATGAAGCTTCAGAAACAGCACAAGGACGATGAACCTGTGGAGAGCGTAAAGATTGCAAAAGCGACATGGATGGCAGATGGTACCCATTGGCCAGGGACTTGGCTGAATTCTGCACCTGAGCACTCTAGGGGTGACCATGCTGGTATCATACAGGTATTAGTTTGGCTACAAACTGTTCATGTCATTGTTCAAGCCGTGTGGATGATTACACTAATTTTTAAACCATGTGTCGGCGGATCTGGAAATTGTGTTAGATTTTCTTATTGTTATTGCTGACTGAACAACTCAATTCAACTTTATATAAACTAGTTGGGATTGGCCACGTGGATTCACTTTCTCCATCTCTTTTGATATGTGCTAGAGTTTAAAAAGTTGTTGTGTCATTCAACCTTCCAAATGAGGCTGATTATTACTTGATGCAGGTGATGCTGAAACCTCCGAGCGATGAGCCACTACTCGGAACTGCTGACGATACCAAGATAATGGACTTCACTGATGTTGATATTCGTCTCCCATTGCTTGTCTATGTTTCTCGTGAGAAGCGTCCAGGCTATGATCACAACAAGAAGGCAGGGGCCATGAATGCGCTTGTTCGAGCCTCAGCTATTATGTCTAATGGCCCTTTCATTCTTAACCTTGACTGTGATCACTATATTTACAACTCCCAGGCAATGAGGGAAGGCATGTGTTTCATGATGGATCGAGGAGGTGACCGCCTATGTTATGTTCAGTTTCCTCAGAGGTTTGAGGGCATTGACCCCTCTGATCGATATGCTAATCACAACACTGTTTTCTTTGACGTGAACATGCGTGCCCTTGATGGTCTTATGGGTCCAGTCTATGTTGGAACTGGCTGCCTCTTTAGAAGGATTGCCCTTTATGGCTTTGACCCCCCACGAGCAAAAGAAAACCACCCAAGCTGCTGCAGCTGCTGCTTTTCCCGGCGCAAGAAGCATTCCTCGATTGCAAACACCCCAGAAGAGAACAGGGCTCTAAGAATGGGTGATTCTGATGATGAAGAGATGAACCTCTCCCTGCTCCCTAAAAAGTTTGGCAACTCAACGTTTCTCATTGACTCAATCCCAGTGGCAGAGTATCAAGGTCGTCCTCTCGCAGATCACCCAGCTGTTAAGAATGGACGCCCACCTGGTGCTCTCACTATTCCCCGTGAGCTTCTTGATGCATCAACTGTTGCAGAGGCAATCAGTGTCATATCTTGCTGGTACGAGGACAAGACTGAGTGGGGAAATCGTGTTGGTTGGATTTATGGATCTGTCACTGAAGATGTTGTCACTGGGTATAGGATGCACAACAGGGGATGGAAATCAGTTTATTGTGTGACCAAGCGTGATGCCTTCCGCGGCACTGCTCCGATTAATCTCACAGATAGGCTTCATCAAGTTCTCAGGTGGGCTACTGGTTCTGTTGAGATTTTCTTTTCCCGCAACAATGCCCTCTTAGCCAGCCCTAGAATGAAATTTCTTCAGAGGATAGCATATCTGAACGTTGGCATCTATCCCTTCACTTCAATCTTCCTGATTGTGTACTGCTTCCTCCCTGCACTTTCCCTCTTCTCTGGCCAGTTCATTGTTCAGACCCTTAATGTCACCTTCCTTGCTTATCTCCTAATCATCACACTGACTCTGTGTTTACTTGCTGTGCTGGAAATCAAGTGGTCTGGAATTGAGCTAGAGGAGTGGTGGAGGAATGAGCAGTTTTGGTTGATTGGAGGAACTAGTGCCCACCTTGCTGCTGTGCTTCAGGGGTTGTTGAAAGTCGTTGCAGGGATTGAAATTTCTTTCACCTTGACTTCAAAATCAGCTGGTGATGATGTGGATGATGAGTTTGCTGATCTCTACGTTGTCAAATGGACATCGCTGATGATACCTCCTATCACCATCATGATGGTCAACTTAATTGCAATAGCAGTTGGATTTAGCCGAACAATTTACAGTGTTATACCACAGTGGAGTCGATTACTGGGCGGGGTTTTCTTCAGTTTCTGGGTCTTGGCTCATCTCTACCCCTTTGCTAAAGGGTTGATGGGAAGAAGAGGAAGGACACCAACCATTGTTTTTGTGTGGTCAGGTCTTATTGCAATCACCATCTCTCTCCTTTGGGTGGCAATCAATCCTCCGTCTGGCACCAACCAAATCGGTGGCTCTTTCCAGTTTCCTTGATAGGTCTTTTTTTTTGTCCTTTCGAGTTTAATTTATTCAATGACATTCGTTTACTAAATTCTTAGTTCAAAACACCAATCCTGCTGGAGAACAGACTAGTTATGTTCCTTGCACCCATTTTGTGTAGTGGCTACTTCCACAACAGTTCTACCGAAGATGGAGATCAGGACCGAGAAGATGGGCGGCTGGTTTTCTTGTCTTTGTTGTTTGACAATGCATTGCATGAAATACTAAAATCAGCGGACCCATTTTCAGGCAGATGACTAGAATTGTGCTCAATGCATTCTTTTGTAATTTAGAAAAGCGAACGTAAATTTTAATGGAATATTTTTTTTATTCCAATGCTTCTTCATTGGTTCATTCCCTTTGTTCATGGCAAGGGCCCAAAGTTGTTATATGTACTTTGGAAGGGACGATGATTCATCCTCGGCGTGTCCGAAGTTGTCTCAAATGTAAGATTCTTGACCTATCATTGAGGTGTAGCAAGCATGTTCAATACCATGACCAAAATTATTATTTCTTAATTTCTCAAATTATCTTCAACTTTTTTTTTTTTTTAATTTGGTCGACTAAAGTCTGACCAAGATTACCGTGCTTCGTTAAAATGAATTTTTACATGTAGGGGCGTAGGGGTTTAATTGCAAATCTTTTCTCCAATTTAGGTGTTAAATAGCATATGCTAAAAACTTAGTTTATTTACATAATTTTTTCATGAAATGTAGACCTCCTCCATAGTTTATTTGGCATAGAAATCATGGTTTATTAACCGCTTAATGCAAGCTTCTATTTTCACACTCGATACCTTCATTTTGTAAAGCTATTTTGAATTTTCATGGTTTTCACGACCAATATAAACTTTACACCTTATATCTTTTAAAATAGCTATTTGACTCACGTCCCGTCGTGAATCATAATTTTTTTTTTTTCTATTGTGGATCATAAATTTTTCTTCTAAAAAAAATCCTGAGTATGTAGGCTGTTTTTTAAAAATTTTAAAATATAAATAAAAAAAATTCATGCTAGTATCTAATCAAATAAACCAATAATCATTTATGTAAATGAAAAAAAAAATTATTAACACTAACTAAACGAGAAACTAAAAACATTGAGAGATGGATGTAGGCCTTAATATTTAATATTGCAATACATGCCATTTACATAGTTGTGTTTAATGAATTTATTTATGAAAATCAATCCATAACAGAAATCGATACATATAAAATTTATTGAAAAAAATAAAAGAAAAATTATATGCGAGGTTGCACATGTTAAAATTTTGTAAAAACATAAATGATTTTATTTTAAAAAATTAGTTTAATCTATATAAAATATAAGAAAATTTTAGTAGAACCATACTAACCTCATAAAAAATTTAAACACATTCTATATAATTAAAAAATAATTTTTATTTCAAAAAGGCTAAATAAACTAAAAAATCACAGAGAAGGGGTATTAATCAAAACACAAATGCAAAAATTATTTTGAATAATACATATAAAAAAGTAGTAATTTAAAAAAAGAAAATAGAAAAGAATGAGGTCATGCGCTATGGGTGTGGTAAGCCAGGCCTAACGCCTGACTCACAAAGAAAGGCCCTCCTGCGTGTGGGCCTACAAGTCTAAGCCCACATGCGCAAACCTTTCTTTTTTCTTTTTTCTAAATTGAAGGGGCGGCTGACGTATTGTCTACCTTATTTTTTGTCAAAATAAAAAAACAACGCATCATCTATCTCAGCAGATGATGCGTTGTCTGTTAATCCCAAAATCCAGTCACTAGTGTGGCTGGAAAAACAAGGTTTTTTTTATCCAAAAACCCATTCTGGAACCCATTGTGATCCAAAACACCTAGAAAAGACTATATAAACCTTGTTAAACCAATCCATGGCCTCAAAACGTAAAAAACCACCCCAAAACCTTAAATCAACCCGAAACTAAAAGATTTTTTGAGCTCAGATATGTTTTTATAGGTGTTTTCAAGGTAAAAACACCTAATCTTAACTCTCTTCATCATATGAAACCTTTTGACATAAAAATAAACTGTTTTGGTGGCCTAAATCTTCCTCAACAACAACTTTCTCTCTCTAAACGAGAATCCAATGACCTCTTTTCTCTACTCAACCAAAAAAAAAAGAGAAAAATAAAGTTTGGTATCAAAATATATGTTTTTAAAATTACAGAGACCGATCACCTAATAGTTAAAAAAAATGGGGGACGAAAATAAAATTTTGAAACGAATTCCAAAGAAACTACCTATGTTACCCGTGTTTTTCATTTCAGTCTCTCGTCTTTTAATTCAACCCCCACCCCCTAAAAATATGCAATTGGGCTCAATTGTACAAATGAAAAGTTTGAGGATCAAAATGAATGAATTTTTTTTAAATCTCACTTTTATAATCCACATTAAAACACATTAGGAGAAACAATAGAGGCGTCTACAGTCCTTTTATATCATAGGAAATTTAGCCTTTGTGATTATATTTGTGATTTCTGTGCAACAGTTGCTTAGATAGTTGAGGTCTCCAGGTCCTTGGAAGAATCCACAATCCTGCTTCATAGTTGCCGTCACATATTGAGTTGCAAGTATTAAAAAAGCCAAGAACCACATTGGTTTTTAAATTTAATTTCTCAATCAATATCATGTCGTGAACGGATCATGGATGATAGACTTGGTACGTAGATCTCCTCAGAAAAAGCAGATTAGGGTTTGCCGGTCGATGCGATCTCCCATTTCTTTCTATTAAGAAAGTTAGCTGAAGTCGACACGAGTCACCTCCTTGTAAGCTTTGCTGGATGACGTGGCATTCTCTTTCAACCATCCTTGTAATAAGACATGATATTATTATATCACGTCGTCACCAGGGGCGGTTCCCCTCGAAAAATAAAATACTCGGCCTTATCTTTCTTCTGGTATTGCGGTGGCTTCTGCGTTTTCTTCTCAAACGTAATTGTTTGGTATTAATAAATCTAAACATGGTTTTGGTGGTCGTGGACTTTACTGAAAATCTGAGGTCCGACAGAAGCATCTTTTATATACTTTTAACGTGAAAAGAAAGCTATTCCTGAAGTAAACGAAAACAACCCAGCAGCTTGCTGGATTTGCTTTTCACCGTTGAAAAATATTGTACAAGACTGGCCTCTACATTTTTTAAGATGAGAGAACATGTAACCCATCTCTCTTTCGATTATTTTGCTGCAATCGTACGTTCCAAAAGCCACCACGCTCCCTGCAGATCTAATTTCCCAGCTAGCTGATCTACAAATCCTGTAGCAGAAGGTGGGACAACGAAGGAGTACAGTACTAGAATGGGCAAACCATATGAATTATGTGCATAGATGTCATGTGACTTCAATTCTGTGAGGGTTCTTGCATGTTTTGTCATTTGCAAGAAGCTTTTTATAAGCCAATTATTCATGTACTGTCATTTGCTGGGTTATACAATTATTCATTTGCCACATTATTACTTCTTTCAGATAATTCCTATATATATATATATATATAATTAATTAATTAATGCATTCTATATATGAAACAGACATATATAGCTATCACTCTTCTTAACATCCCCAATAACAAATTAATGCAACATTATTGCATTTAGCCCCAACCCAAAAAACATTAATGTAATCTTTCCCAATGCTTGCCTCATGTCAGTTTGCAAGGAACTAATTCATCAAGTATATATCCATGCAAGAAAGGTGCTGATGCTCTTCATTTTATTGGTGAATCCACCTCATGGCTTGGTGGTTAATTTGGTTATATATATATATATATATATATATATATATATATATATATAGACACACACACACACAATATAGTTTTAGGCACACTACACTGTGGAGTTTCTTAAATGTAAGAATTTCTTTTTTTTCTAGAATTTTTTATTCTCGTTTTTAGGTTCTATTTCTTTAAATTCTTTGGATAAACCCTTCGTTTTTTATTCAATATACATATATTCAAATTTTGAATTAAAACCTTGTAAATATGAATTTGAAGTTAATTGCAATACATTCCATTGAAGAGAGAGATGTGGCATAAAAAATTATAAATTTATTGTATTGTCATATTATAGAAATAACAATTAATTTTATACAAAAGAGTTATATCTCTCTTCTACATTTAGAAATTTGTTTCATTCTTCCTTAATTTGAAGGATTGATTCTTTGTTTCTTTCTTCAACAAGGATATCCACTAATTCTTCTGTTTTATATAGATTTTATGGTAATTTTGATATTTTTAGTGTTTTAGTTTCAAAAAAACAAATTTGACACACCCACTATCATCACTAGTTTTTTTTGCCTACCTCAATGTTTTTACTCACATGCTACAATGTTTTTCATACCTAGTTGAGCTTTTGTTAATAATTAATATGCTTATTGATGATTCGATCAATTCTTCAATGAATAAGTTATATGTTATTTCTTTATTTCTTCTAACTTGGAGAAATTGTATTTAGAAACTTAATCAGTCTCGCAAATCAAACATAGTGTGAAGTTATGAACTTGGTTTAATTACAACTTGAATCCTAGAACAATCTGTTCTGTACTTTCTATTCTATTTGCATACCTCCTCCTTGTAATTGTATGTGGCAAAACTTTAAATATACTATAACATTAGCAAATGTGGATGCTAAAAACTCATGTTCTGTATAGAACTTCTTCGTTGATCAATAACTTGAATTCTCATCTCTTTAGTTGATAATTGTTCTCAATTATTTTCATTGCTTTGCTAAGAATATATTTGACAATATAGTTATGGGTGCTTTTTAAATAACTTTTCGTATCAAAATACATGCAAATGATGTTTTTTTTATTTTTTAAAAATTATTTTTAACATCAGCACATCAAAACGATCTAAAACATACAAACCATATTAAATTTTAACTAAAATAATAAAATTTAAATTCTTTAAAAACGCAGCCGCATCAGCGTTTCCAAACATGCTCTAAAAAACCAAACTAACAGCTACTCCTCTTAATCAAATGACACGTTGCTTTTTATTTTTAGTATAAACAATGTCTCCATATTTTTTTTTTATTTAAAATAAAAGAAAGAATATCAACTTTCCTCCTTAAATCGATTAAAAAATCAAGCATCAATGACATGGAAAATCGAGAACTATTCCCTTGAAATATCAACCATGTTTCCCTTTCTAACATGTCAGCTAGCTAGGAAATTTCAAAACAAAGTGTTGGCTGGCTTTGATATGATATTTACGGTTATAAAAACTATGCTAAATCTCTATCCATCAATTAATACTCAACTTCTTATCCTTTTTTTTTCCTTAAAATATCCCTAATTTCTTTCATGCAAAAAGTAGCAATTCCTAGTAACCCGAAGTTTTCTTCAAAATGACATCTTATAGCAGCTCTTCTCAAGAAAAACCTTCTCTAGTAATGTCTAGAACTAAACTTACTGCCTCACCAATATTAATTAGGTAATTATATAACAATTCCCCAGAGAGTATGATTGGGGAATGTCATCTAAGACTTATCAAGAAGAAAGCATACTGGAAAGGACTGGTCCCTTCTCTTTAGAGATGGAAAGAAAAAAGACTTTTGCTTCAAGATGGCCATGTTATTGTCCTAATAGATAAATTAGGTCAGTATGCTATCTGTTCTTCATTTTTTCATACAAATTAAGAGAAACTAAAATTAAAAACCGAATCCTAGGAGAATATATAGTTAATAGCCTCACAAATCAAATGGAATGTAGGGTTCCTACTTGGATTTAATAGACTAGAAAGAAAAAGGAATTCAAAAAAACTAATTTATGTAAATACATAAGAAAATGATAATGAAAATATAGTAAAATCTGTAAAACAAAAATATGAGAAACAAAAACTATAAATTGCAAAAAGAAATTGTGTATATAAAACTAATCATCATTTATAACAATCGGACAAATGAAGGAATAAACTTTGTTATTTAAATGTTGAAATCTATCGAACCAATTGATCATAAATGACAATTGAGTAAGCTCTATTAGAGATTTC
>Ga0325403_1004950_pt1 | contig 12481 bp, 7 predicted proteins | sample PopdelMetagenome_19_FD_205665 | JGI IMG/M metagenome (GOLD analysis project Ga0325403, IMG submission 205665) | Populus deltoides microbial communities from Bellville, Georgia, United States - Xylem-PdKOR-R4 | ecosystem: Host-associated > Plants > Phyllosphere > Stem > Wood/Secondary xylem...
AGACCCAAAAGCTTTGGGCCCATCCTAAATGCCAAACCCAAGAGCCTTAGGTCTGGCTGCAACACCAAATTCATTAGACTTAAGTCATGACGCTAGATCCATTTTCCTTGAGTCCATACACTTGACTCAAGTATCTTGGGCCAAGCGATGTTGCAAGACCCAAGGGACTTGAATCTATGGTCCTGCCACTCCCAAGCAACTTGGATTAGGTGCACCTTTCCAACCCCAAGTTTCTTAGGTCTGGAAAGGGATGTCAGACCCAAGTTAATAACAATAACAATAACAACAACAACAACAACAGCAGCAACAATTGATTTTACCCTTAAAATCAAATATATGTTTTTTTCGATAGTAATAATATTTATTGTAAATTTAATAATATTAATGAATTTGATAATATTTAACTTGTTTGCCCAAGTTCTTATATTTTTTAATCTTAAAAAAAAAATGTATGGTTTTTCTTCGATGGTAATAATAATATTTTTTTTTCAATTTACTAATGGTAACAATAAATAATAATAATTCTTAATTTTACCCTTCAAATCAAATCTATTATTGTTTTTCAATATTAATAATATTTTTTTCAAATGTATTAATTATTATATTAGTAATATTAATTATAGTTAAAATAATAATATTTATAATACAAATAATGGTATTTTTAATATTAATAATATTAATTATAATAAAAATAATAATATTTATAAGATAAATAATAATATTAAACTTACACATGTTTAAGTGAGTCTGGCTACAACACCAAATCCAAAAGCTTTGGGCCCCTCGAGCCCTAGGTGTGGCTACAACATCGGACCCATTAGACTTGGGTCAGGACGCCGAACCTATTTGCCTTGGATCCGAACACCAGACCTAAGTTTCTTGTGTCAGACGGTGTTGCAAGACCCAAGGGACTTGGGTCTGCGCTCATGCCACTCCCAAACAACTTAGGTCAGGTGCACCTTTCCAGCCCCAAGTTTCTTGGGTCTGGAATGGGATGTCAAACCCAAGTTAATAATAATAATAATAATAATAATTGATTTTACCCTTAAAATCAAAATCTATGTTGTTTTCAATAGTAATAATATTTATTGTAAATTTAATAATATTAATGAATTTAATAATATTAATAATAATATTTAACTTGTCTACACCCACCACCCGAGTATGAAACCCTTGCACGCGGGTCAGCAGATCTTGGGGCTCGAGCTTGCAGACCCGCCCACCTATGTCTGCAGCCAGGTGTGCGGGTCTGCAGACCCACGCGAGTGGGTCTGCAGCTAGGCACGCGATTCAATCCCTATCGCCTAGTGTTGGGCAGACCTAGCGCCAGGTGTTGGCATTCCGGGGCCACGACCAAGTGCGTAGGTCTGGCCTAAGGCTATGGCTTGGCAGCCCTAGCGCCTGGTGTTTGTATCCAAATTCTTATATTTTTCAATCTTTAAAAAAAAATGGTTTTTCTTTGATGACAATAATAATTTTAAAAAACAATTACTAATGATGATAACAATAATAATAATAGTAATATTAATTCTTAATGTTACCCTACATATCAAATCTATTTTTTCTTTTCAATATTTATAATATTTTCTACAAATTTATTAATTATTATATGAATAATATTAATTATAATCAAAATTATAATAATATAAATAAAGGTACTTTTAATATTAATAATATTAATTATAATAAAAATCATAATATTTATATCACAATAATAATATTTTTAATATTAATACTTTTAATTATAATAAAGATAATAATATTTAGAATACAAATAATAATATTTATCATATTAATAATAATATTAAACTTGTATGACCAAAGTTTTTATAGTAATAATTTTTTAAAAAACATTATTAACTATTAACAATAACAATAATAATAATTGTCATTACTTATTTTTTATTTTTCTTCTCTGCAAGGTCTGTAGACCCACCTACACAGGTTTCCAACCCCGAGGCCGATCTGCAAAACTCGAGGCGGTTCTGCACCCAGCGTGCAGGTCTGCAAACCTAAGGGAGCGGTTCTGCAAACCTCAAGCACACAAGTCTGCAGACCCGCTTGCTTGGGTCTGGAATCAACGCTTGAAGTCTGCAATCATACTATACCTCACCAAACAAATTTATTATTCTCCATTGCGGGGTCTGCAATCTGGCATCTAGAATCTACAGCCTTACTATGCCCTACAAAGTACTCATAGTCCACAGAAACTCAGTAAAACACTCTAATCTCTTTAAGTTATAGTTAATATATACATGAAATTATGAAATATTTGAACAATTACCCATTCACCTCAACTCTACCGTTACAGTCATCAAATTACTCCAAAAAAAAAAAACTATCAAAATAATCCTTAATTATTGTGACCTAGAAAAGCAAATAAATATTTTCAATATAATCATCTATAAAGTGAGCAATATATTATTATCGTTTCTAGGTTTTCGTCTGTGGAGGACTAAAGAAATGTGGAATAGGATTAAATCGAAAGTTTCTGTTTTTTTTACGAGGATAAGAAATATTTTTGAATTAACTTGCATATTAATCAAGAATAAATTTACTCCTCGACGATCTTAAGGACGTATCCCACATCGATCTTGCCTTTTAAAAAAAGTTAATAATTTATTTTATTTATATTCAAAACTAAAAAATCATAAAACAAAACATACTATTCACGATTCCAGAACTCTTGTTAGTACAAAATTTGTTAATCAATTATTGATGTGTATATTAAATGATGACATAGATATTAATACCTAAGATAAAGAAAAAATAAGAGATTATAAGCAAAAAAAAAAAAATGAGTTATTTCCTTATTTAATTTGATTTTGGAAAAAAATGTAAAGTTTGAAAAGTAAATCTTACGAAGCCTGCCTGATAGGCTTGAAGGCCAAGTCGAGATTTAGGATAAGATTAATGAATTATTTTTATTACTTGCAAAAGATCCTCTCCTTAGAGTTTGGAGACTCTCTAATGATTAATTCAATATAACATGAAAGAAAAGGCAGTCCTTTTTTAAAAGAAATATATATATCATTCGTAGTGGAGAAAAATTGAACCTGTCTTGTGGAGGTTACCTTAATTCCTTTTATAGCTTCTAAGGCCCCTCCTTTCATGGAAAGGAAAAAGATTCACATATTAATCAAATATCTTTATCTGGTCAAAATAAAATATCTTTAACTCATTAGAGCAAAATATCTTTGATCGTGGGTATGATAGTTCTCCACACCCACTCATGTTTAGGCTCGATGTTTGGATGAGCCAAGAGATAGTGGGTCTGGCGGTTCACTAAACACACACACAAGTCGGGGCTCAGTGTATCAGACCCATACAAGTCCAAGCTCGGTGCTTGGTTGAGCTCAGAGACGGTGAGTTTAGCAATTTGTCAAACTCATACATATTTATACTCAACACTTGATTAAGTCTAAAGATGATGGATTATAACTCTAAACTTTGTTTATTTATTCAGAAGAGAGGACTCGGGGGAAAAAAATGTTAATCCATCAAAACACATATTTCTTTTATATCTAAGCTACAATGTTTATATATATATATATATATATATAACCTTATCAACTGCTCGGTTAATTATAGTAGGATTACCACTTCTCTTTCCCCTTCACCTCCATTTTCCTCTTCCCGAGTATGGTTCGGTCGGGGCCTTGTGACCATACAGTCCATAGAAATAACACACAGAATGAATAACTTCATGCTCAAACCTCCAAATTCAATCTCTTTCTGAATTAAGAAAACAAGGACCATGTAATGTCAACTTCAATGCTTATATATAACACGAGCGAAGTTCGTTTCTAGTTAAAAGCTAGGCAAAATAAATGATATCTAAGATAATATTTTAGGGTTAACAAGATGTCATATCAATAAATAAAGAAATAATTTATCTCTCTATCTTTCTCTCTCTCTCTCTAATTTAGAAAGAGATTGAATTTGGAGGTTTGAGCATGAAGTTATTCATTCTGTGTGTTATTTCTGTTGACTGTATGGTCACAAGGCCCTGGCCCAACCATACTCGGTAAGAGCAAGATGGAGGTGAAGGGAAAAGAAAAGTGGTAATCCTATTATAATTAACCCAGCAGTTTGATAAGGTTTATATATATAAATAAAAGGTTTGAACTAGAAGGAAAAACAATAATGACAAATTAATCCATAGTTTATTAGCGAGCAGTTGGGGAGTAAGATGTTGATGCAAAGTCACATTCATTGTAAGAATAAGAGAGTGTTTATTTTTGTAGCTGCTTCTGCTTTTGGAGTAGACCACAAAAATAAATTGTTTGATTATGTTATAAACACAAGTTATTGTTTGTGGGACCCATTAACATTTGCATTTAAACCGCAGGATAACAAAAAGCAACTTCAAGCTGCTTTTTTTAGTTGCAAACACTGTGTTTATTTTTGTAAACAGAGGCCACAAGAAAGAGAAAAGAAAGAAAAGAAAAAATAGAGGAAAAATAAGAAGGACTGCCGTCGATCAGCCAAGCAGCTCCCTCAGTTCACCATTGGCCTCCGTTGTTTTGACCGTCAGCCAGACATTGCAGCTGCGTAGGGTAGTCTACTCTTCCCCTTCTCCTCCTCCTCCTTCTCCTCCTTCTTCTTCTTCTTCTTCTTCTTCTTCTTCTTCTTCTGCATTTCCTCATCTCCACTATTCTGCAAAGTGAACAGTGGAGACAAGCAGCTCCCCCAATTCACCACCGACCTCCATCATTTCGACTGCTAGCCAGATATCATCGTCACGCAGGGTAGCTTGCTCTTCCCCTTCCCCTTCCCCTTCCCCTTCTTCTTTTTCTTCTTCTTCTTCTTCTTCTTCTTCTAAATTTCCCCGTCTCCACCATTCTGCAAAGTGAACAGTTGAAACAAGCAGCTCCCTCAATTCACCACCAGCCTCCGTCATTTCAAACATCAGCTAGACATCGCCGCTGGCAGGGTAACCTGCTCTTCCCCTTCTCCTTCTTCTTCTTCTGTTGCATTTCCCCATCTCCACTGTTCTGCAAAGTGAACAATGGAGAGCGTCTCTACTGTTCATGGGTCGGACCGGGTCTGGCCCAAACCTAAATGCATTGGACCGGGTTAGACCCGATAAAATAAAAAAATCCAAAAAAATTTCTCAGATATTGTGTTTTATTCAAAAAACTAGTGTTTGATATTATTCAATGGCACTACATAATTATATTAGAAGGAGATCACATGATGACATAGCATTTGCAGAATTTGATTGCAATCCCAATTTTGTTCTTGATGATATTTTACTTGATGTTGTTGCACGCTCAGGAAGTCATGGAAACTGTAGTCCTTGTCGGATGAAGTTCGTACTTGATGGAATTGCAGATAGTTTGATGAAACAATAAAAAATACTTTATATAAAGTATTGTTTATTTCATGATGTAATAGTAGTAGTTAAATCTACAATATTTCAATTAAAAACCATCAATATTAATATATGTCCAATATTAATATATGTCTTTTTTAGTTATTTTATAACCTCAAATTGAAATGTATTCTTAACCAAACACATTAAACTACTTTTTATTTAACTTTAATTTCAACTATAGTTTTGAATTAAGGTATGGCTTGGATGATAGGTTAAGGGTTGAGATAGTTAATTCATATTAAAAGAAATAAATTGAAATAATATTATTTTAATTTATTAAAAAAAACAGATTGATAATCTAATTTTAACTGTATCAGGCTCAATCAACCACGTCAACTAGTGTTTTGACCTAATCAATTAAGTTTTTTTATTTTTTAATTCAATTCAGACTGGTTGAGTTCATGAATTCACCCGTTGAGTCTAAGTTTTAAACAATAAGAACCAGCAAGTTGGTCAGCATAAAAGTTCTATTAATTTATTGGAAATATGAAATTTAATTGGGCGAATATGACGAATAACTATCATTATTGAGAAAGAGTCAATATTCAACAGTACATGGAAGGACTTGAACTGAGGCCACAAAGAATGGAGTTTGATTTTTAATATTCAACGAAAGCTAGCTAGAAACGAATAGTGGTTGTATTTTATGATCAAATATTGCAGTCATATGTATGTCTGTATCTTCATGACTCAGAGTGACCGATAGTACATTTGAATAATGCTATTATAAGACTGAAGAAATCAATACCATATGGTATTTATATTTTATTATATTTAATGCATATATATTAGAGGGGATAAATTAATTAACCCAATGGTATATGAGATAAATAAAATAGGTGCCTATCTTTTGCAAACAACACATGCATGTAGAAACAAATCTAAGAAAGTAAAAAAAACAAGTTTTGAAATAAAAATTCATCCAACTTACTGTTGATGCAATGGTGAATTTTTTCTATATATGCCGTCCAAAATGATGGATTAAGCTTTTCTAATAACTTAAATAATTTAAATAATTTAAAAATAAAAATTCAGAATTCAAGCATGACAGGTCAAACCACCCATACAAGTATTATATATGGGCTTGAGCTACATGTCCGAATCTATGTTTCTAGTGCATGGTCTTGGATTCTTTTCTCGAGCTTATATTTTTTGAAAGCAAGGTTGAGCTATCATGATCAAATCTATATTTTTTTAAATTTTTTAAAAGATTATTTTAGATTTATTTTATTTGAATACATTAAGCTAATACAGTACAAAACAAGATAATGAAATCTTTGTTCTCCCTACCGGCAACTTTAGTGAGCAATATTCAGACGCAAGAAGCGTCGTCCATCGGGCACATCTTGAGATTCATATAATAATAATAATAATAATAATAATAATAATAAAAGGCTTTTCACCCCTCGATCCTAACCTCTCTCGGTGAATTGTTTGATGGTTTCAATTTGAAAATTTCAAGTTGCTTTAGTGAACACTATAATTCAAAAGAATTTGAAGACTTCAATTTAGGAGACTTCAGCTTAAATTGTATTGCTGCTATAAAGACAAATTCTGCAAATGATCTAAGACGACATCCCTGAGACGTTGGCTTAGATAGTAAGTAGATTTTATTTTATTTTGTATTATTATTTAGAGTTTTAATTTTAAAAAAAAAAACTACAAAAAAGATATTTCATATGAATGCACTAGTCAAGGTGCGGGTAATTTATGTAAATTTCTTATTAGATCGATAAGTTAGTCTTAGAATATATGGTGTCCGTTAAAAAAAAAAAAACAATAATGCGTTTCATTTTTTATTTTTTATGAAGACGAGCAAATTCATATAAGACACAAGAAAAGGCATAAATAGTTAAAAATACAAACAAAGGCCAATTAAAGGGCTAATTAAGAAAAGGTATAATCTATTATATATGGCCTTCCACTTAGAAAACATGTCATATATATGATGCTTAAGACTAAACCAATTCCATCATTTTGTGTTTGTGACGTGTTCTACATGGGAGTTTGCTCTACAATCCTACAGTACCATTGACTTGCTTGTATTACAAATAGCATGTGAAGGATACAATAAGAAAATATATAAAAAAACATGGAGGGTGTACTTCAACTCATTAGACAGATTTGCTTTTTAGAGGTCATTAATTCGAGTTTTATAAACCTCAGGATCACTAGAGGTTTATATTCTCGTTAATGAACCCATGAGATTAATCGAGATGCGCTCAAGCTGATCTGGAAATCCATGTCAATAAAATATATATATATATATATATATATATATAGTAAAAGGAAAAAAAAAGGCATGAAAATGGAAAGTCTAAACTAGAGATGGAATCCGCCTCCGTTCTGGCTTTCAAACTCTCAAATATGAAACAAGGAATAAATATTTGCTATTCTTGTCAGTGGGTGTAGTACGTGGAGTTCATTTCCCACATTTTCAATGACGGTAAATGTCCAGAGAATCGATGGCAATATAGATCAAGTGTATATAGAGAAGTCAAGCTTTGCTGCTCCTTCAACGTCAACCCTTACCCTACCGTAGAATCATTATCATTATTATTATCATTATTATTATTATAAATAAAACGAAATTGTGTTTTCAGCTGTAGAAAAATGACATGTGGTGTAAATTTCTCAACTTCTTCGGTTCCTTTAACGTGATGTTTTTGCTATGGGTAAACGCTAGTTCCGGATAATATTACAATAGATTTAATTGGTATATCTAATGGGTTTATATATATATAATGCTTGTTGATTAGTACGTATGATTTCACCTATTCTCATAAGATCTAAAAATATGATAATGATGAAATAATATAAAAACTAAAAGGTAAAAAATATATAATCTAATTTTAAAATTTTACTCTGATATCAAATTATACGAATCATATGAATATAAAAATTCAGAAATCTACAGTCAAGTCCTTTTCTATTCTTTTAATTTTAGACTTTGTAATAAATTTAATTGGTATTTTTAATGGATTTTTTAGCGATAGTTATTGATTCCTATCAATTTTATTAAAGGATAATATAAAATAATATCTAAATATGGACGTTTTATGATTTTATCTTTTGATTTGAATTAATATATTTTTAGTATACAATTAGAACTTGATTTATTAATATGTGGATATTATTCTTATATGTGAACTATTCTTCAATTATTCATATTTACTTGCGGTTTTTTTTTGGGATGGATGATATACATTTCTTTTTCTTTTTTTTTTTTAAGTATTGGGCTTTCTTCAATTTACTAATAACATGATTTATCATGCTGATGAAATCCAAATCATATTTTATTTCAATTTCAACTGCAAGTTTGATGAGTGATCAGTAGTATTTTTCAAAAATCAATAATTATTTTTCTCTACAAAGAAAATCCAACAAAAAAAAATAATGATTATAATTTTACAAACATCATACATCATAATGCCAGTAACTTGGAAGTACGTAGCCAAATCCATGTTCTACTTTGTATGGTCAAAAGTTTCCATATATATCTTCATACCTCTATATATATCCAATTGGACCGCCTGTAACGAACCAATCACCCCATGAAATGAATATTTGTTGACAAGTCGTAAGTGAAGGCAGTAATTAACAAACTTTGTCTCCACATAACTCTAGCTAATATATATAAAGTCGTGCATCTAGCGTCTCTCTCATATTGTGATATATAGTTTTTACTGTGATTTGAAAAAAAATAGAAGAAAAACTATAATTTTTTTTTATTTTTTCATAACCAAAGTTTCAAAAAAGAAATTTCAGTATGCCTATGCAAAATTATAGTGTATATTGACTGGATACTTTTAAAATTATAATTAGATTAAAATATAATCTTTACCGTATCTCATTACACTTTGACTAAAAATTAGAGTTGTATATATTTTTATTAATAAATTTTGTTTGCTCGTAAATGCTAATTAATTATAAAGTTGTTTAATATGTATTTAGTATTATGGTAGTTTTTATAGCTATAATTTAACATAAATTTTTGGATTTTTTTAGTAAAGAAGATCTAAAAAAAACTAATATAAAAAACTAATATATATTAATTAACTAAATATTTTTAAAATTATGTTAAGCGCAATGTGAACCACCTGGCTACCAACCATGCAATTTTTTACCAGTCATTCGTGGCAGATAAAGGTTATTGTCCCTGCAACCTTTCAAACACTGACTTGCACGGCTATCTCTTCGAGTATTCTTCAAAGTTCAAATCCTAATAATACCTGATCTGTTTCTTACATTATTTTCCGCCGTGCAATCATGGTGGCAGGGTTCCATTTTCCCATGTTTCTTATAATGGTCGGTGTGCAGGTGAGAACATATATTCACTCTAATTACTTGCCCAAAAGAAGAAATGCCAGAGTGTCTTAAAAGTCAAATTTTGCTACTGTTACTGGTCTACTTGTTTGAACAGAAAATTACAAAATAAAAGCACAAACAAAGATTGGATTAGGATAGAATAAAAAAGAAAAGAAAAGAAAATCTGATTCTCTTCTTTTCCAATTTTTTTTTTTTTTTTTTTTACAAATAAACACGCTAGAATCCGAGAAATCTCAGTGATAGAACTGCATGTTAATTTGAACTATAAGCTCTCTTGCCTGTTTTTATACAAGATATTTGAAAAAAGGGGAAGAAACTAATGGATTAATTATCCAGGATACCTGGTTAACAAATATACAGCAATGCAAGGAGAATTGTTCCACATATGGGAGTGCAACCTAAGGATTCCTCTTGCTTTCTTTTTCAAGTATGGAGCACAGGCTGCTTGAATAACCATGCAAAGTTTTGACACGGCACCAACTCTCAACATTTCTAGAGCAGCTTCATCACTAGCAGAAAATTTTGAGATTGAATCAAGTATGTGCAGTGCTCGATCATCAGTTGCTGGAGAAACCCTAAGGACCCTCTTTGAAATCATGGCAATGCTTCCTGCGTGCTTTAGAAACTGTTCTCTCCCATCTGCGCATGAACATAATTGAGCCAAGATATTAAAAATGAGCTCTGTGATGTTCTTCTCGGGTTTCTCTAGTTCTAGTTCAATGAGCTCGAAAACAGCATTAGCTTCAACAATTTTCATTCTGTTTCTGCCCCAGTGACACACTTCTGTAAGAACAAGCAAGGATGACTTTACGGCTTGTTTAGAGATTCTCTTCCTAAGAACCCTTGTTATGATCTCTTTGAAGAAATCAACCTTTAAACTCTCCAGTAGCTTTTGACATACAATCTCCGTTGTTTTGTGCAATAATAGCATTGCATGGGTCTTGACATCAACGTGATTATTTATCTGATCACAACGTAAAATCCATGTCAATGAATCGATGAAATCTTGGTTCTCCCTAACAAGAAGCTTGATTTCTTGAGATGGGTTCCAAATAAGATAAAGAATCCTCAAAACTTCTTCAAGACCAGCAGTCTTTCCTTCTTTGAAACATTTTATGATAAAAAGAACCGCAGCTTTTGTCACACCAGCTTCCACCATGCAAGTCCTGTTCCTTTCATTCTCTTTGGCAAGGGCTTCCATTCTCCTTAATGCCTTCGTACGCAAGTGATCATCAGGGGCATCAAGATCCTTGATGAGTCTAAATATTTGGCTCTTTTTGATAGGAGACTTTGGGGTGGGGATTCGATCAACCCCATATATAGCATTCACAGTGCACCATGATTGAATTAGCCTCCTCAATGTGTGATTTGGTGTCAGCTCAGAATCTCTTGGCAAAGACTGCTTTGTTACCGGGCAAGTAGGGTTGCTTTTTGCTGCCTTCAACCATTGCTCTATGCTTTCTCGCTCGTAAGTGATGCCTGTTATTGTTGTAACAGGGTCTTTCAAGATTTGTAGCGAAATGGGGCATAGAAAATATTCAGGAACTTCTATTTCATCCATGATCTATAACTATGAAACAAACAATGGGACTGCACAAGTTCTCGAAATTCTTGGGAGGATTTTGAAGAATGGAGAGGATGCTTTCTTCTTTTTTTTAGCTGCCGTAAGTGAATGGAGCCAGCATATTTAATAGCAAGGTTTGAAAGTAACAAAGCTTGACAATTCTAGAAAAAAAAAAATGCTATATACTTTGATTCTTCTTTTTTTTAATATTTTTGTTCTTGTTTGACAGCCATACTTTTCCCATTAGGCATTTTCATGGTCAAACCAAACAAACATATAAAAACACGTTGGCCAGAAGTTTCTTCCTGGAGCCAACCAAAGCAGATCACTTGGCACAAAATTAGTGGGCAAAATAATGATGGATCCACCATTGAAAGGGCCAAAAAAACAAAAGAGGCGAGGGTGCATGTTATAGAACTGTGCAAGTCAGCTTTTAACTGCTGATAATAGTCAAGTGAAACAATAACCTAGAGGGGAAAAATATTCATGGTTTAAATCTTATTACTTGTACTTTTCAATTAATCGACGAGTTGATAAACTTCTTGTAGCTCTTGGAAAAGGCCGTTCACTGTAATTCATATATCCATAATAATAATAATAATAATAATAATATTAATAAAAGTCCTAAAACTGTGGAATGTTTTTGAGTGTGCAAATTTTGAATATATCTGGGCAAAGTTAGCAGGCGGTATCAACTCATGAATTTTTCCTTGGCGTGATTCTGTGGGTTAAAAGAAGAAGAAGAAGAAAATACCACCCCATTTCGCAGTCGTTTGTTCATGTTCATGAATTCGACCCTTCGGTTTTTTGTTGACCGAACTATTTCTTGAACATAATTTGCCAATTAAGCTGAGTTAATCTGATCAGCTAATTAATATATTAAACCTGGAGACTCCGTTATTTTGAGACTTTTTATATACATATAATAATTATTAATTTATTTTAATTCCTACCCCACACTCCAAGGATGCATATGGTGGGTACCGAATTATTTGAGTTTAATTAATCCCACAGGCTAGAGGGGAGAGACTTAATTTTTAAGGAAAAAAAAAGAGAGAACTGAGTCATGGTGAATCACCTGCCTAATAAATCAAGAAATGGATATTGATAACTTAAGAATTACTGTTTTTCAATTTTGACTTCTTTATTTCAGATTAATAAATGGTGGCACTAAATTTTTAATATATATATATATATATATATATATA
>Ga0325403_1004951_pt1 | contig 12481 bp, 5 predicted proteins | sample PopdelMetagenome_19_FD_205665 | JGI IMG/M metagenome (GOLD analysis project Ga0325403, IMG submission 205665) | Populus deltoides microbial communities from Bellville, Georgia, United States - Xylem-PdKOR-R4 | ecosystem: Host-associated > Plants > Phyllosphere > Stem > Wood/Secondary xylem...
CCAGGAAATTGAATAAATCAGTGCTGGAAATAGATTGCCCATGATGACGATACAATATTGTTAAATCTGATTATTGACTCAGAAATTACAACTTCAAATCTAATCCAGATTAAATTTTCAAGTAAAATAAAAAAAAAATTGACAAAATAAAACTGACAACCTAGGCGCACTAAAAATTATAAACCAAGTGCACCGTTTAAACATGAGTTTGGACCCAAAACAACATTAGACCACCACCACCCAGAATGTTTCCAAAACGTAGCCCAAAAAATAGCAGGCTCCCTTAGTGGGTTGAGACCAAGAATTTTGCATCCCAACATCACACAGGACTCTTTAAACTTTGATTAAAAATTAATGTATGAAAGTAAGTTCTTGTTTGCTTTTCAAGGTCTTTGTCTATAATTTAGACTCTCTCCGTTCAAACTTCAAACCGCGGCCACAAGTCTTGCCACACACCAAAATCAAGAAATCATTCCTTAAAACGTATTTCATGCGTCCGTGCATGTATAAGTACAGATCCCATCTTCCTCCCCCATCTTCCATATACCAAAACCTAACTAACCTTCTTCGTCTCCAAGACCACCACCACCATCCATTTTGCTAGCCAGCTAGCTCTTTGCAGATACCAGATATTGTTGCCTACTTAAGATCCCCAATATTCCTCAGGTTTCTCTTTCAAATGGGTTCTCAAAGAAAAAACCAACGCTTAACAATGATAATCTTTGTTGCCATTGTTTTTGGACCATTCTCTCACCAAATATTGGCAGCTAGGCCACTAGAAGGAGAGCAATGGTTAAAGCAAGATCTTGGGAATATTCAATCTCTTCAAAGGGGTCCGGATCCACCAACTGGTGGATCTACATGCACTCATATTCCTGGCCGTGGTAGTGGCCATTGCCCCTTGGGTGAAATGAATTTTGCTGGCCATATTGTTGCTCATGCACCACCTGCTTTACCTGATGCCATCGTAAACTTTGCTGCGGCTTCAGTCACTAATAATGAGACCCAAAAACAAGATTCAAGCTCATGAATATCTTAGGAGTTAAATTATACGAGTAGGGTTTCTCGAGGAAGGTGAGGGTGGTTGAAATAAAAGAAGGATGGAGACGGTGCTGAACTTTAATTTCATACTTGATTTTTTTTTTCTTGTTTTGGTGAAACCACTGGGAAAAAATAAGTGGCTGTGAAATAAATGATAGAATTGATTTTTATTCAATTTATTTCAATGAATCAACTTTTTTTTTTAGTTAATTTTATGTTTTCTTGTAATTTGTAATTCTTTAGAGAGTTATGAAAAGAACAAAAAAGTATATATTAGTATATTTGCTATCACTCCGTTACGGGTCGAATTATACTTTTTCTGAACTTAAAAAAAAGTTAAGAGTTTAGAGATTTTTTTGGCAATATTATTAGATCCAATTAAGTAGTTTAGTCTTAAAATCTGTCAACACAGCTCTTTGTTTAGCTTGAGTTTCAAATTAAATCGTGTGGAAGCTAATCCAAAGTGAATTATTTAATTTATGGATTCAAAGACAACTTGGGTAACCGATAAAAATATACATTGCTTTTAAAAAAACTTTAAGACAATATCTTTTTTATATATATTGAGACGATGCCAGATTAGATCAATCGACTTTGATCACCCTACATCCTCGATTATGGACTTCAATAGATTTAATAAGTTTGTTATTTTTATAAATTATTTTTGTTAAATTTTATGATAACATTAAATGCTTTCAAAATAAAGTATCAATACTAAAAATATTATTTATTTAAGATCATGATAACCCTATAGAAAGTAGAAAAAAATAAACCATGAAGTTCATTTCTTAACCAATTCAATATTGAATAAGAGTAAAATAAAAAAATAAAATAAAAAAATGACCAGAAACTAAAAAAAAAAACATATCAGGTTTGATAAGTAAATCCACTAAACCCGTGAATTGGGTAACTGGAGTCAACATGTCAAACTCGCAAACTGGATAATAGAGTCTATTAGAATTAATAACATATTTTTTCTAGCCTATTTGTTATTTAACCGTATTATAATAAAAATAAACGATCATAAAATCGAGCGTCAAACCAATACTGAGATTTTTTAAAAAATTATAATAACCTCATAGAAAACAAAAATAAATAAATTATAAAACTCAATTCTCAATCAGTCTCATATTAAAAGATGAAATAGAAAAAATGAATTTATATATATATATATATATATATATATATATATATATATATATATATAAGTTAAACTCGTCTTACCGTCAACATGCCCATGGACTTTCTAAAATTTAATAACAAGTTTTTTTTTTCAAAACTATTATTTACCTATATGATAAAAAAAAAAGACAATCATATAATTGAGTTCAATTAAAAAAAAGAAAAATACCCTGCTAAACCCATAAACCAGGACACCCAAAATTACCTTGTCAAACTCGCAAATTGGGTTATTGACTCCACAAAGTTTGTTAACCTCGTTTTTTTTAAAAAAAATCATTTGTTATTTAACTATACTTTTAAAACAATATATCATACCACGATACTAAAATATTTTGCCGATACCAATCCGATGCTGATATATTTTTTTATATTGCAATAACTATATAAAAAGCAAATTAAAATAAATTATCAACTCTACGTACAACCTCATAAACATATTATATAAGGATAAAATTAAAAAAATCAATAATAAAATAGAAGGAGGTCAAAATAAAAAGGAAAAAAAAACAACATTGTGGATTACTATTATAATCCATGATGTTAATGGGTATGGAAAATAGTGTTTTTTCACCATTTTTTTAGTTTTATTTATATTTTATAATTTATAATACTAAGAAGTATCTCATTTTTAAAATAAAAATCGTTAAAATAATATCATTTGATTTTTTTAAAAAAGAAAAAATGAAATTAACCTTCACTAACCTTCCTATAAAACTCAAAATCTTGTTCCGAATTTGGGTTTAGTGACTCTTAATATTCAAATGTTAAAAAAATATATACTTATACCAGTTACGTCAAGATATTCCAAATTCATTATTAATCAAGTCAAAGACTTTAAGTCTTAATTTGACCACACAAAACTTTGTCCAAGCTCAAATAATTTTTTTTTTGTTTTAGTTTTCTTTTTCTTTTCTTTTTTATAATATTGATTGCCAAATTAACACACGAATTACATGTAATCTATGAGTTCTTGCACGTGGTGTATGTGGTCAATTTGACTTGGTTTTATTCTCACTTAATTTGTTTTTTAAGTAGAATAGGAAAATGGTTTGCCTTTGATTTTTTTTATTTTTTAATTGTTCTACATTATTTATTTAATATCATCTTTGAAACTTTTATATTCTTAAATAAGCCTTAAATATTATAATTTCATACTTTTCATTATTTTTATCTTCATATTCATTATCTTTTTACAAACAATCTCTAAACTTTTATTGTACAACTTATTAAAAGACGTATAAAAAAAACCTTATTTTGAAAATATTTATGATTTTTAAATTAAAAAATAACATAAATTATATATTTAAATTTTATTGATTTTTTAATATAATTTTGAAATCTTAATGATTATATAAATGGTTATAAGTTTGAAATTTACCATTTTATATATTTTACTATAAAAATTAAACATAAAATAGTGATCGACGTGATTAAATTTTATTTGAAAAATTATATTAAAAATAATATAAATTATATCTAATATTCTACAAATTAAAATAATATTTTTTACAAGATGCATGATAATTCATTTACGTTGTCTCAGTTAATTGTCAACTTTAAAACGACTTTGATATTTTGAGGTTTTTCTTGAACCTCGGCAACACTCCAAACAAAATTAATATAATACAAAACAAGAATCCAAAATACTGTTCTCTCTATAATATAAACAAATTGGAGCGTCTTGCAAGCTCAAAGAAGCTTGCATCTGTCCAGGCTTAATTAGGTAGGAGTCAAATAACACGACAATCAAAGGGAACAAAGTTTTTTTGTTGATTCTTCATTTGAAACTTTTGGTCCATGAAATTGAATAAATCAATTCTAGAAATATGCTACTTAGATTGTCCACGCTACATTGCCGGCTAATTCTTTTATAAAAAGAAATCTAAAATTCAAAAGCATTGGGTCTATGTACAAAACTAAACTTAAGAGTTTTGGATCTGACTGCAATACCCGACTCAAAAGTATTGAGTCTATCTACAAAGCGAGTCCCAAGAGCAATGGGCCTAACTGCAACACCCTAAGAGCCTTGGGTCTAGATTTATTGCAAGGCCAGACCCAAGAATTTTGAATTTGGGTCTGACTACACCGACAAACCCAATAGTCTTGGGTCTGGCTGCAACGCCAGGCTCAAGAGTAATAATTATAATATTAATTATAATATCAATAGTAATATTTATAATACAAATAATAGTATTTTTAATATTAATAATAATATTAAACTTGTCTAACTCAAGTTTAAGTGTATATGGCTACAACGTCAGGTCCAAAAGCTTTGAAACCCTTTTAAATGCCAGACTCAAGAGCCTTGGATCGGGCAGTAATGTCATACCCAAGAGCCTTGGGTCATAACGCTAGACCAAGAGCCTTAGGTGCAGATACATGCACCCAGGAGCCTTGGGCCCGGATGCCGAACCTAAGAACCTTGGGTCTGGATTCCGGACCCAAAAGCCTTAGGTTAGGTAAGGTTGCACGACCTAAAAGACTTAGGTCTCACCCAAGTTTTTATAGTTTTTAATCGCTTCAAATAAAATTTATGGTTTTTCTTTTATAGTAATAATATTTTTTAAAAATTTATTAAAGATAATAATAACAATAAATAATAATATTATTAAACTTGTTTGACCCAAGCTCTTATAATTTTTAATCCCTTTAAATTAACTTTATGGTTTTTCATCGATCGTAATAATATTTCATTTCAATATATTAATAATAATAATAATAACAACAACAACAATAACAATAAGAAGAAGAAGAAGAAGAAGAAGAAGAAGAAGAAGAATAATAATAATAATAATAATAATAATAATAATAATAATAATAATTTTTAATTTTACCCTTCAAATCAAATTTATAGTTTTTTTTAATAGCAGTAGTGGCAGTGGTGGTGGTGGTGGACCTGGTGGTGGTGGTAGTAGTAGTGGTAGTGCTGGTAGTAATAATAATAATTATTATTATTATACCCTTCAAATCAATTTTTTTTCAATATGAATAATATTTTCTTCAAATTTATTAATTATTATATTAATTATATTAATTGTAATAAAAACAATAATATTTTTAATACAAATAATAATATTTCTAATATTAATAATAATATTAAACTTGCATAACTCAAGTTTAAATGGGTCTAGATGCGACGTCGGCTTAAAAGCTTTGGGTTCGTCTTAAATGCCAAGTCCAAAACCAAGAGCTTTGGGTCCAGCAAAACGATTGAATCTAGGAGCCTTAGGTCCAGATGCGCACCCAAGAGCCTTGTGTCCGGACGCTAGACGCAACGCCAGACTCAAGAGCCTTGGGTTCAGACCCGTACCCATAAGCCTTGGGTCCTGACGTCGGACCCAAGAGCCTTGAACCAGGTGGGGCTGCTCAATCCAAGAGACTTGGGTCTGACCCAAGTTTTTATAATTTTTAATTTCTTCAAATAAAATTTATAGTTTTTTTATAGTAATAATATTTTTTTTTCAAATTTATTTATGATAATAGTAACAACAACAACAACAACAATAATAATTAACTTGTTTGACCCAAGCTCTTATAGTTTTTAATCCCTTCAAATCAAATTTATGATTTTCTTCAATAGTAATAATATTTTATTTCAAATTTAATAATAATAATAATAATAATAATTTTACCCTTCAAATCAAATTTATGGTTTTTCTTCAATAGTAATAATATTTTTTAAAAAAATTATTAACAACAACAACAACAATAACAATAATTTTTAATTTTACTCGTAAAATCAAATCTATGGTTTTTTTTCAATGGTAATAATATTTTTTAAGAAATTGATTGATAATTATATTAATAATATTAATAAATATAATAATTATTATTATTATTTTTAATTTTAATTAATTTTACCCTTCAAGAGACTTGAGTCAGGCCGGGGCAAGCAGGTCTGCAGACCCAGTCGCATGATTTGCAGAGGCTAACAGGTCTGCAGCCAAGCACACGGGTTTGGCCCTAGCCCCTAGTGCATGGCAACCATACTCGACCCCAGCACCAGGTCTGGTTTTCATGCCATGCCCCGGCACATAGGGCCTGCAGCCTTATCATGCCCAGCAAAATTTGAATTGACCATTTTGTCCTCAATTATTCTTTCAATGCCAAATACATCTTATGAAAAAGACGACTCCACCCACCCCCCCACTGCATACTTAGTAAGTTTCTGTAGTAAGGACAATTATGTCATTATACTGCTTCAATACACATTAATCTTTGTTTAGATAAACAGTGGGAGTGGCACTGAGCCCTTTTAGTATAGTATAGTATAGTATAGTATATTATTATTATTATTATTATTATTATTATTATTATTATTTGATTTTACTTTCAAATGACTTAGGTCAGGTACGGGCGAGCGGGTCTGCAGACCCAAACACATGTCTGTAGAGGCAAGTGGGTATGCACACCCAAGTGTGCAGGTCTGCAGACCCAAACTTGCAGTTTGCAGAGGAGAGTGGGTTTGCAGACCCAGGCGAGCGGGACTGGCCCTAGCATCCACGGCATGGCAACCATGTCTGACCCCCACCGCCAAGTGTCAGGCAACCATATCATGCCCCAGCAAAATCCAAACTAAACATTTAGTCCTCAAACATGTTTTCAATACCAAATGAATCTCATGAAAAAAACAACCCCACCTCTCACTGCATGCTTAGCAGATTTTTGTGGTAAGAACAACTCTGTTATTATACTGTTTTAATTCATAATAATCTGTGTTTAGGTAAATAATGGGAGGGACACTGAAGCCTTTTATTATATTGTATAATTGTCCTATGATGACGATACGAGCCCAACAAAATATATGCATGTGACGAGATCATGAGATAGTAAGAATTATAATGGAATTAAATGGTGGGCTCGTCTCCGACGTGAATTGGCTATCCAGGCAACCCATAAATGAAGCTTTGTTTGGTCAGAAGACTATGAGATGAGATGGTAGTGATTGTGATTGTGATATCAACATAGTGGGATGATGGTGGTTGTGTTTCAGTATTTGTTGTGTAGGTGGTGGTGGAACAATAACAGTAAAATCAATGTTGTTAAAATCGCGAGTTGACTCGTAAAATCATATAACATATATATAACATGTAAAATTGGGTTAAAAACTCGAAAACGGTCAAACTCAATCAAACTTGGTCAACTTGATAAAAATGGGCCGAGTTAACGAGTTTGACAAAGAGTGAAAAAAATAATTAACTATCTCCCCTCCTAGTCACACCGTCACTCTCCCCTTTCTCAAATGTCAAGGGTTCTTCAAGCGTGCTCTCCCTCCACAACTCACCGAGTCTTGTCTCTGCATGGGCAAAACTCAAACAATAACCGATTTGTGTGCAATAATAAGTTGTTGAATAGGTTGTTCAATAAGTCGGTTGAATCAAGGAAGGCAGCCCACATAATACATAGGAAAGAGCTTCTAGCCGTATCGAGAAGAACCAGCAGATCATAAAATAAGCTGCTAGCTGCACCATCTGAATGGGAAAGAGCAGAGACTCATACTAGAAAGCAGTTGGGCTTCCTTTCCAACTCAATGATCTGCTCCTGCAAAGATGAGTAGGTCGTCTTTAGATCCTTGCGTACAACGTGGCATCTCTTATTTCAACCCTAGTTCATGCCAAGCAAGCTTCATGTTGAAACTATCTTCCTAAGAATGTCTTGTTTCTTCCCCTCCACTATGTGGGTGCTAAGACTAGTTTTTAAAATATTTGAAAAAATGATGGGTTCTTTTCAAGTTTTGATTTTTGTTCTTTTTTCTTTTTTTTTGACAGTGCATTTGTTTGTGGAAGTATGGAAGATAATGATGAAATCTTGTAAGAATACTATCAGTCTATCACTTTGTCCTCATGTGTGTTAAGCTTAGCTTTAGCTTGCTAGCTGGAAAGCAAAAACCCTAAAGACAACATTGATTATAGATTGAAACTCCAAATTAGAAGAATATTTAAGCTATTTGTTTAGCTTTTACCAATTTCATGAATATTCTCATAGCAGGAGGTCGGTCTATATAATTGGTTAGGCTGTCAGAATGTTTGAACTCTTCTTAGAGCAAATTACAGTAGATTATTATTACTAAGTTAGGTGTCATTACAGTAAAAGCAAAGTTTGGTAATCGAACTTGTGAAATGAGACCAATTTTTCTTATGATAATTTCTTTCGCAAAATCAGTATATAGGCTGATTTAGGCTGATTTGAGGTGAATTTGAATTTTCTTGATAAGTGTGGTTTGTGGGTTTTAATGCCATTATTTTTGCTTTGTAGGTTTTTTAACTATTTGGTGATTGAAAATGATGAATTTTACAACGGTGTTGTGCAAACATTTGAGTGTGAAGGAACTAGTCACTAATGTCCCTGGACAGGAAAGCATTACTGGTAATGCCTGTTTCCTTGAATTTAATTTCATATTTTAATTTTTTTTTTCTTGTTTTGGTGAAACCACTGGGAAAAAATAAATAAAAGTATGGTTGTGAAACAAATGATATAGTTGATTTTTATTGAATTTATTTCAATGAATCAACTTGATTTTTTTTTTAGTTAATTTTATGTTTTCTTGTTTGTAATTCTTTAAAAAGATATAAAAGGAAAAAAAAGATGAAGAAATATTATATATTAGTATATTCCTCACGCTCCGCTACGGATCGAATTATTCTTTTTCTAAACTTAAAAAAAAAATGTGAAGAGTTTAAAGATTTTTTTGGCAACATCATTAATTCCAATCAAGCAATTCAATATTCTTGAAACTTGCCAACTCAGCCTTTTTCCTAACTCGAGTTTTGAATTAAACCGCGTGGAAGCTTATCCAAAGTGAATTATTCAATTTAATGAGTTCAAAAATAACTTGGATGACCGGTAAAAATATGACATAACTTTTAAAAAAAAAATTAAGACAACAATTTGTTTTTATATTGAGGCGATGCCAGATTAGATCGACCTTATACACCATGCGACCTGACTTATGAATTTCACTAGATTTGATAACTTTGTTGTTTTTAAAAATTATTCTTGATTAATTTTATGATAACCCTAAAAAAATTAAGCATCAACCCTAAAAATAGACATTTATTTAAGATTGTGATAACTCTATAAAAAATAAATAATAAATAAACCATGAATTTCATTTCTCAACCAATCCAATATTGAATAAGAGTGCAAAATAAAAAAATTAAAGGACCAGAAACTAAAAAAAAAAACATATCAGGTTTACTGGGTAAATCCACTAAACCTGTGAATTGAGTAACCCGAGTCAACACGTCAAACCCGCAAACCGGGTAATGGACTCCTTTAGGATTAATAAATTATTTTTTTTCTAACCTATTTTTTATTTAACTGTATGATAACAAAAATAGATGATCATAAAATCAAGTGTCAAACTAATATTGAGACTTAAAAAAAAAAACTATAATAACTTCATAGAAAGCAAAAGAAAATAAATTATAAAACTCAATTCTCAATCAGTCCCATATCAAAAGATGAAATAGAAAAAAAAATTATATTAAAAAAAAAAGTTAAACTCATCATACCACCAACATGTCCATGTACTTTCTAAAATTTAATAACATGTGTTTTTTCCAAGACTATTATTTAACTATATGATAAAAAGAAAAATAGATAATCACATAATCAAATTTAATTAGAAAACAAATACCCAACAAAACCACAAACCGGGGCAACTAGAATTACTTCGCCAAACTCGCAAATTGGATCATTGACTCCACAAAGTTTATTAACCTAGTTTTTTTTAAAAATATTTTTTATTTAACTAAACTTTTTAAAAAATAGATCATACCGCAATACTAGAATAATTTTTTGATACCAACCCGATACTAAGATATTTCTTGATATTGCAATAACTATATAAAAATCAAATTAAAATAAATTATCAACTCTAAAACCCTATAAATATATTATATAAGAATTAAATTAAAAAATCAATAACAAAAGGAAAAAAAAAGATAAAAAAAATTATGAATTACTATTATAATCCATAATGTTAATAAGTGTGAGAAACATTGTTTTCCCAACACCTTTTAACTATATTTATATTTTATAATTTATAATACTAAGAAGTAACCTTTTTATATATCTTAGATATGGTTATAAAACCTCGCTAACTTGACTTGGAGCTAAACAAGTCTGGTTAAAGAAAAAATTAACTTGATTAATATTCGAATGTTAATATATATATATATATATATACACACACCAGTTACGACAAGATATTCCAAATTCATTCTTAATCAAGTCAAAGCCTTTAAGTCTTTGACCATGCAAAACTTTGTCCAAGCTCAAATATTTTTTTTTCTTTTCTCTTTTTATCTTTTCTTTTTTTTATAATATTGGGGTTACGTAACCGAATATTGATTGCCAAATTAACACACGAATTACACGTAATCTATGAGTTCTTGTATGTGTCAATTTGACTTGGTTTTATAATCTATGAGTTCTTGTACGTGGTGAATTTGACTTGGTTTTATAATATTGATTTGTCTTTGATTTTTTTTTTTTTTTTATAATATTGGTTTGACATTATTTATTTAATATCATCTTTGAAACTTTTATATTTGAATAAGCCTTAAATATTATAATTTCATACTTTTCATTATGTTTATATTTATGTTCATCGTTTTCTTACAAACAACCTCTAAACTTTTATGGTAGAACTTATTAAGAGTCCATAAAAAAAAATTATTTTGCAAATATTCTTCATTTTCAATGATTAGAAAATGTTAAAAAATAACAAAAATTATATATTTAAATTTTATTAATTTTTTAATATAGTTTTAGATTCTTAATGATTATATAAATGGTTATAAGTTTGAAATTTACCGTTTTATATATTTTATTATAAAAATCAAGCATAAAATAGTGATCGACCTGATTAAATTTTATTTGGAAAAATATATTTAAAGATAATATAAATTATATATAATATTCTCAAGGATTAAGATATATTTGTTTTACACAAAGCATGATAATTCATTTCCATTGTCTCATCTTATTGTCAGCTTTAAAAAGACTTTGATATTTTGAGGTTTTTCTTGAACCTCGTCAGCAGTCCAAACAAAATTAATATAATACAAAACAAGAATCCAAAATACAGTTCTCTCTATAAGATAAATCAAATTGGAGGAGTCTTGCAAGCTCAAAGAAGCTTGCATATGTCCAGACTTAATTAGGTTGGAGTCAATAACACGACAATCAAAGGGAATAAAGTTTTCTTGATTCTTCATTTGAAATTTTTGATCCAGGAAATTGAATAAATCAATTCTAGAAATAGACTAGTTAGGTTGTTTGTGCTACGTCGCAGGCTAATTTTTATTTAAAAAATATTAAAAAAAACTATTACCCAAGAGCTTTGGGTCTATCTACAAAATTAGAATTTTTAATATTAATAACAACATTAAATTTGATTAACTCAAGTTTAAGTGGATTTGGTTGCAACACTAGACTTAAAAGCTTTAGATCCCTCTTAAACACCAAATTGAAGAGCTTTGGATCTAGTAGCAATGTCGAACCTAAGAGCCTTGGGTCTGGACGCACACCCAAGAGCCTTGTGCTTGGATTACAGATCCAATAACTTTGGGCTAGGTGGAACTGCACGACCTAAAAGACTCGAGTTTGACCCAAGTTTTTATAGTTTTTAATCTCTTTAAATAAGATTTATGGTTTTTCTTCGCTAGTAATAATATTGTTTTTTAAATTTATTAATGATAATAATAATAATTATTATTATTATATATGACCCAAGCTCTTATAATTTTTAATCCCTTTAAATCACATTTATGGTTTTTCTTCAATCATAATAATATTTTATTTCAAATTTAATAACAACAACAACAACAACAACAACAATAACAATAACAATAATAATTTTTAATTTTACCCTTCAAATCTAATTTATGGTTTTTCTTCAATAGTAATAATATTTTATTTTAGATTTATTAATGATGATAATAATAATAATATTTGTCATAACCCAATTCTGGGTTATTCCCCAAAATAAATTTCTTTTTCAAAATAAAGACAAAAAATAATAATATAGGCTAGCAACGTGGAGAAAGCAAGCAGGGAAATCAAGTTGCAATTTTTAGAGGAAATTCAAGATCTAATTATGCCCCATTATGCCAAAAAATGGAGAAAAAAATGCAAATTCAAGGTTAAATTAAATGATTATTGGACGAATTTGCATAAAAGTTAAGTCCAATGACATAATTAAATTTTTAATAGGCCAATTTGATTTAATCATAGGCCAAATTAAATTTTA
>Ga0325403_1004969_pt1 | contig 12461 bp, 5 predicted proteins | sample PopdelMetagenome_19_FD_205665 | JGI IMG/M metagenome (GOLD analysis project Ga0325403, IMG submission 205665) | Populus deltoides microbial communities from Bellville, Georgia, United States - Xylem-PdKOR-R4 | ecosystem: Host-associated > Plants > Phyllosphere > Stem > Wood/Secondary xylem...
TTTTATATTGGGCAAAAAACTTTTTGGTCTCATCCACTAGTGTCCAAATACAATTTGGTTTGTATTAAATGATTGCCTTGGAATAAATTTATTTACAAAAAGAAAAATTCATCAGCATGAAATCACAGCACTATATTAACAAAAAGAATTCTGTAAGATCCCAAAAAATAATTAAGAAAGCTAAAGGGTAAACAATATTCCTCGTAGCCCACTCCCTCGGGCATTTTTTTAGAGCCGGATCATGCGACTCTCGATCGCTCACTCCAAGAGGGCAGAGAGCTCCGGGCGATGGAGCTCAAGCAGGCGAGTACGTCGGAATTTAAACGTGAGAAAGTCTGGTTCCCTTGTAACTCGAGACGAGGTATATGAAGTAAGCAAAACACGTGTGTCACGTACTGCCGTATGAAAGTGGTTGGCTTTACTTTATCACCTCAATTATTCGAATCTATATATGGGTCCCGCCACTGGAGCCCACAGATCTAGGACAGGAACACACGTGTCCAGAGGATGCATGTTCCAGTTTCTAAAAAGCCGAAGTTGAAGGCCTTTGATGGGAGTTCGTGACCTCGCAGGACAGCGATATGTAAACATGCGTGTTAATCTTCGATTTCTACCACGTGGCACTGTATAACATCGCACAATTACCCTATTGTTTTTCATTAAAAAAAATTCTTTTTGTTCCGCTTTTTTATTTTAATAATAATTATTTTTAAAAATATTTTTTGTTTTAAAATATATTAAAATAATTTTTTATTTTTTAAATTTATTTTTTTATATTAATATATTAAAACCATTTAAAAACAAAAAAATTATATTTTTTAAAAAATAATTTTGTATATTATAAACAATTGTTGCCTACAAATACTTAGTTGGTAATACGAGATAAGCGTAAAAATTATTTTAAATATATTAAAATTATTAAAAAATATCAAATTAAAAATATTAAAAGAAATAATTATATTTAAATTCATGTAAAAATATTTTTATTAATTTTGATGGATTATATATTATTATTATTATTATTATTATTATTATTATTATTTATAAATATAAATATAAATATTGGTAATTATTCCTGAAACAGTTGAAATCTTCCACCGAAGATTAAAAACAAGTTAAAAGTTAAAATTAAAGAAAGGAAAATAAAAATAAAAAGTTTCGTAGCTTTTTTATGTAGGCTGACAGCAGCCCAAAGCCTTTATTCGATATGGTTACAAAAAAAGAATTGAGCTTGGTTTAAGTGTGGCCCAATAGATTTCTTAAATAGCTATGGGGAAACCATGTTCATCCTCCTCCTTCCTACGGGTCAGTCTACAACTGTCAAATCTATTTGAGAATTGACTTGAAAAGGTACATGGGTTATTGAGCACATTTTTAATTAGTAGGTTATAAGTTAACTCGAGTTATTGAGTTAATTTAAATTATTTTTTTATTAAAATATTATTTTTTATGTTAATTTAATTTGATTAATCAGATCATTAAAGTTTTAATAGGATTAACTTGATTTAATCACAACCTTTTAGCTGTCTTTAGCTGTTTATGAAAAACTTATCTAATCACAACCTTTTGGAAGCCTAGATTTCGATATTGGGTTAAGGTGAAACCATAAGTTCCGAATTGGAATTTTGTACAATCTAAATTTTTCCCATGCCACTGTCCGCGAACCCTTCGGAATTTGGAAACCCACAGAGTGGTCAAAACTTAGTGTAAGCATTGATGGACTTGGGCTACTAAATGCTCAACATTTTATATCTGGGCTCGATTATTGCTTCTTACACTTGTACGTGTTTAAAATGGTAGCGTACAGTGTTTTTAAAAATACTTTTATACTTTAAAAAATATTATTTTAATTTTTGACATAACCATATCAAAACTTTAAATTTTTTTTGATAATTTAATATTTTTTTATGTCAAATATACTTTTAAAAAGAATACAAGAGGAGTTTCAAACGTATTCCTTAACACCCAAAATTATTATTTTTATTTAGAGTCTCCCCTCTCTTTGAGATTATTTATATTTCTCTTGAGCCTTTAATTTTTTTTATAATAAATAGGGTGATTTAAATTTAATATTGAATCTCGTAAATCTAGTTATTAATTTTTTTCTTTCCGGTGAATAAATTCTGTAAGAACGTCAAATAAGATAACATTACTTGCTGACCCCGTGTCATTTACTTGAGTCTCGGACAACCATCAAGAAGTTGAGCTTCATGCTTTTAATTAATAACTACATAGAGCAGAATAAATGAATCGACTGCATTAATTAGGAATTCGAAACACACCTGCCCTGTTGTTTTTTGGAAGTCGAAATTTAAGCCAGGTTGTTTTTTTTCGGCTCACCTGCCCTATTAATATCTCTCTGGATCTCTTGTCCAGCATCATGTGAATAAATTTAAGTCGAAATTTTTTTTTAAGAAAATTCCAAACATGCGGGATATAGTTTTGATAGATAAATTGCCTAGAAGGGAACCAGAATCAATTGACACAGCTGGCTAGATCTTTTTCCATGCGCACACTGCCTTTTATAGGAAGGTTTGGTAGCAGGAGTCCTTCCTTTACATCAATGAACTGTTTGTATAAGGCTAAATCCCAAACTTCGAAATCAAGAGCCACTAATAATCATTGTTTTTTTAATATCATGTGTTTGATTCTGCTGGCAGTGTGTTTTTTTTTTTTAATATATTTTAGTTTAAAAATATTTTTTTATATTTTAATTATTTTAGTGTATTGATTTTAAAAATATTTTAATATATTTTTAAATAAAAAACATTTTATAAAAATCCACTGTTACAATAAACACTACCTCGGGAACAACGAAATAAGCCTTCGGCACCTTCTTCAGAAAAGAGACGAAAGTGTTTAGGAAAAATGTCCAAGACTTGAAGTTCTCCACTTACCTTAGCTCATACTATTAGATTCTGAGCTAAGGATTCTCTTTGACCGAAACAAAATGCCAGGTTCTGATTTGTCTGACCCATGCAAGGTTTGATATGGAAAAAAAAAATCTAAGGTTATTGGATTATCATGATAATTTAAATTAATTATTTTTGTGTTAGAATGGTATTATTATTTTTTTTAATTTTAATATTGATTTTATTAAGTTTGAAATGAGTTTTACCAGTGAACTAGTCCATGAATCAACTGGATTTAGCCAAACAAGATCTGTTTTTAATTAAAATTAAAATTTTCAATCAAACCAGATCCAACTTTATAACTTTGACTAACTTGAAAGCTGATATGATTCTCCATCGGAGTGTAGCCGCACGAAATTAAGAATCGATTTAATGGAGAACAAAATACTTTTGACATCTGTTGAAGGCCTTTTCACATGGAATTCGTTATCGTATTAGAGTACTAGTGGTGTGTGATCGGTCGATTGTCTCTTATGGGCCTTTGCCACTTCGCCAGATATTGGTAAAATCAAAGGCATAAAGCTTGTTTTGAGATGTTGTATCGTATACGTCTCAGCAATAATTTTTTAATTAAAATTGTATTGAATTAATATTTTTTATTTTTTAAATTTTATTTTTAATACAAGTATTAAAATAAAATAAAATCAATTTTTTAAAGAAATTTAATTGTACCGAAAAAACAAGCAAACTTGATTGCCTTTATGGGTATCCACAACTAAAGAATGGTGATCATTGCAGACAGACACTACTCGAAACCTGTGGGCATCTAAAACTGGTAAGTGTCAAGAGCAAGCATTCCGAAAACCAAGGCACCGTCTGTCTGCCAACGATAACCTCCATCCATGGTACAAGTCACTGACATTTGTGTCCAGATGATAACTTCGAAAACTGTACAAGGATTCTAAACCATGCCATGGCTCTGAATTAGACAGAGGGATAAACTGAACTTTGTACTGGATTGTATCACTTCTTGACAACAAATCCTATAAGAACTCGTCATCTATTGACACAAGAACAAAGTAAACTAAGATTTGTTGGTTGCGTCCCTTTCTCTTCATGTCAAAACTTAAATTCATGCCACCTATATGTCCATTAACTAAGCTAATTAATGGTCCCAAGCAAACTAGTGAGATATTTCCATGATGAAAATGTTTCCAGCATTTGCTCTGACAGAAATTGCCAAGGAGAATTCTGATGGACCATGCCATGAACCAGCTCTAATTAACAACCCATGCACACACTGCGTCAAGAAACTTGAGACATAATAATACACTGCATCGTTTGCAATCCTAAATAAGAAACTCAAGACATAATCAACTTTTAATTAATCTTTAAAATTTCAACAAGGATTGTTCTCTGGAGAAGCAGAAGTACTGGAGAACTGAGCATCAAGCTTTGCCCGACAAACAGGACAAACAGGGTGCTTGGAAAGCCAAGTATCAGCACATTCCAGATGAAACCCATGATTGCAGCCAGGAACTATCCTAGCCAGCTGTTCACTTTCAATGTCATCTAGACAAACAGCACACTCTGTCCCCAAAACAAGCTCTTTCCCGGTGACCTTAGGCAACTTCTCGAGCTCCGATGATGATAAACCCTTCTCTGTCACTGTTTTTACCGGTAAAGGAATGTTCTCTGGTTGATTATTAGCAGCATACCATAGGAGACAAATATAGATAAAAAACACTACGCTCATACCTACACATGGCAGAAAAAGTGCGAAAAGCACAGAGACAAGCATGTTCTGGCCGGTGGTGAAGGAAGCGTCGCTGTTAAAGTTCAAGGGGGGTGGTGATGGAGTGGGACAGTGAATAGGAGGTGGTGTGAGTGTGACCATGGCGCATTATAGGGGCTGCGACAAAAGTAGAGGAAAGAAGTTGGAATATAGATATGAGAGGATGGGAGAGCCGCGGGCTTAAAAGGAAGGTTGGTGGAAGATGACGTGGACTCTGAAGGGGAAATGCTAGCGGTTAATACATCAATTATTATTAAATCAGGTATGTTTTTGAGTTTCAAAATATTTTAAAATAAATTAATTTTTTAAAATTTTATATTTATTTTAAATTAATATTTTTAAATTATTTTCATGTGTTGATATTAAAAATAATTTTTAAAAAATAAAAATAAATTATTTTATTATATTTTTAAATAAAAAACACTTTAAAAAATAACTATAACCATATTTTTAAATAGATTCTTAGCTCTTATAGAATTTAAATTTGAATGTATTAATTTATAAATAAAATTAGTTTTATTTTATCAAAATAATTTATTTTATTAATTAAAATGATACTGATTTTAATTTTATGAGCTAACTAGATTACAATTTAATTTCTCAAATAATTTAGACTTAGCAAAATCAACTTAAATTATCATATTATAGTTAACAGTGCTTTTGAAATGTTTTGAAGTTTTTTTGTTTAGCTCTTAATTAGATTTTTTTCATATTTGAATGTAATGTTAAAAGTAAATTATAAAAAGTAAAAAATTATTATTTTAATATATTTTTTAATAAAAATATTTTGAAAAATAACACCGTCCGCACTTCTAAAACAAACCCTAAAACATCATATTAATCAAGTTCGGGTTATGGATATGTAGAATCAATGGTCGGGATATGGGCAAGGAAATGGAAAATATTTTGGTTTTGATGTGCTAGAGATGACACGTTTCGTTGAAGCGAAAACCTTAAAATGGCAAGATATGTGAAGGGATAACCGATTGTTTGCTTTTTCTGTGCATGCGCTGAGGATGCCAAAAGATTTTTAGAAAAAAAAAAACATTTAATTATATCTCTATTTAGTTTAGAAAAATACTATTATTTATGATGTTTTTATTGTTTTTTTTATATTTAGTTAAAACATCAAATAATAAAAATAATAATTTTATTTTCTTTCTTTTTAATTTAGAAATCTCTTAAATAACTCAATAATTATTGATTTAGATTCTTTATCTCTTCGAAGGAAATCTAGGACTAATATAAATAAAGTTGCTTACATCGTATGTATTTCAACAGAACATATTATTTTAACATGCAAAATTATAAATTAAGGTGTTGTGTGACAGTCCTATTTAACTTTAATTATGTATTTTTAACAATTTATTTTTTGATTTGTATTTTCACCTGTATTATGTAGTATTAGAGTCCAACATTCCAAGTGGTTGTTTGCTTATTGTGTGCTGAAACAACCTAGGCTGGAAGAGACGATTGAACATGATGTGTTTTTATAAGAGGAGATGGAGATGTTCTCTCTCGAGTAGGAGATGTTAAGGAACCAATGATATAAAACATGCAAAAACATATTGTAGAATTGGAAATAGGTGTTTGGAAATTGATGTAAAAGACACGCGAAGACATATTTTAAAATTAACATGCCGGTTGGTGGAAGTGAGGTACTCGGATGATCGTGATAAAAGTGATAACATATCCACTGCTAAATTTGATAACCCATTATGGAGGCACAAGCAAAGGAAGCAACTTTTTGTTCAAAATAAATATTATGTTGAAACTAAAAGTTTTGATCAAAATAAATATGATGTGAAAACTAAAAGTTTTGATACTTCTTGTTCCTTTGTGGACTTCAATCAATTATCAAAATTCCATGAGGATGATGAAGATGATGTCGAAGGAGAATATTTAGATGCAAAACATAACAGTCCGGCCCAAGCTGCTAGATATTATCTGCTTTAGGCTTTACTGTCCTTACAAATTTGTTCTTGGTGACCACGCATGGCCCCAAAATACGACTGACAAGTCAACAACCAACATTACCAATAAGGCCAGCTACCAAATCATCACCCGCCGATGTAGGATATTACAATTCACCTTTTTTAAGGAGTCCGACAACCTCGTCGGCATAACCGGACGGTCAGTGAGGCAGGCTCTGGTACCAAATGTAACAGCCCAACCCAGCCCGTTAGATATTGTTTGCTCTGGGCCTTACCGTCCTCACGGATTTGTTTTTGATGACCACACATGGCCCCAAAACGCGTCTAACAAGTTAGCAACTAGCACTACTAACGAGGTTAGCTATCAAATCCTCCCCCGTCGATGTGGAATATTACATGAACTTCTTGGTTTATGTTCATTAAAAAGAAACCACATTAGATGTTGTTTTAGAGGTATTTTTAATAAAGCGCGTTATGACTTATTTGTCGGCTTGTGCTTGAGGAAAATTTTAGAATTTACAGGGTAAATATTAGCTTTCTTCTACTTCAAATAAAAGTTATGAAATAAAATTTAATATTTTTTTCTAGCTCTAAGGTTGATTTTATTGTTAGAAAGGCTAAGAATAATGTTGATTGATACGATATATTTAATAAAAAAACAAAGCATATAAAAGATTAATAGTAATTTGAATTTAATAACAAGTTTTCTCTAGCTTGAAAAAACATGCAAGAGAATTTTTAGAAAAATTTTTTTTTAGCTATTATTATTTCCAATTTAATTAAGAGAAAGCATTTGAAATTTCTAAAAAAATTGGCCGGTGGGATTTGACATGAACCTTGAGTCATCAGCTTTTCTGACTCGGCCTGGCCTGGTCTCCCTGCAAGAATATTCAATCTATAATGGGCTCAGCCTGGCTCATAGGATATTTCTAGTTCTGATGGGCCCAAACGAGCACATACAGTGCTGACTGCTGAGCATAGAATCAGTAATCGAGAGGAAGAGTTCCCAGTTCCATGTAGTGTCCCAAGGAACAACAAATACAAAGGTCGTCCCAATTGCAAGAAACAGCCCAGTCCCGAAGAAAACCAGCCCATAAACCAATTTCTAATAGAAACAGAAGATCTTTTTTTTTTCTCGGTGAAGGTTAATATTGGGATCCTATTCTCGTTTGCAAGGCAACCAAAGTCAGACCTTTCAGGTTTGATTTGTTGTATGTTTTAAACTGATAGCTTTTGTTTTTTATTTTTATTTTTTAAATTTTTTTTATATAAAAATATATTAAATTAATTTTTTTTATTTTTCAATGGTTTTTAAAAATAATATTATTTTAATATATTTTTAATTTAAAAATACTTTCAAAAATATCATGCATCATATTATCAAACACATATTCAAACACTTTTCAATAATTTTTAAAAATAATATTATTTAATATATTTTTAATTTAAAAATATTTTTAAAAATATCATGCATCATTTATCAAACACATATTTAAACACGGTGAAATATTCGTTATCAGAGCTAGAAATATTTCAATGGGGTCATAATTTTTTAAAACCGAATGAATTTTAAAATATTGAAAAAAATATATAGAGAATTAATAATTGTGTAATTTTTTAGATTTTTTTAATATAATAGTAAATGAACTAATAATTCTTTTAAGTTGCCCACGGATGAAATGAAAAGGAGTGTTGGAGAAAAGGACGAAAGAATTAAATGTGGGAGTGTTTTCCATGAAGATGCAAAATACAAAGGGATCGTAAGTCTATATATTTTATTTAGTATGTGTTTGATATTGTAATTAATTTATTTTTTTAAATTTAGTTTTTATTTGAAAAGATATTAAAATAATAATTGATTTTAATTTTGATGATTATGATTTTATTTCACTAGTTATTTTTCTATATAAAAATACAAATAATTGAATTCAAAACTAATGACTTAGATTCACCCAAGATGATCTATCATAGTACTCAATAATTGAGAAGATTTAAATCCCATTTGATCCTCCTTATTTTCAAACAATTAATGACCTTGTAGAGTTCAACAGTACAAATTTTTTTTTATTATTTTACCTAATTAACCCGCCTCAAATATTGGAAAATGCAATAGAAGGCTTGGAATGGGGTTAGATTTGTAACACCGTACAAAAAAATATTGAATGTTGATTTTTCAATTGTACCAGTCCATCATTCAAAGCATATTCATTGTCTTATATGCCTCGAATCTTCAAATTTTCAACCGATTGACTCAGCCTTGAGAGCTTGCACTAGAAGACTTGTCGTCACTTAACTATCCAACGACCTGTGATTTTTTATGCATTTGACGAGTGCCCTCTTTCCTACTCTATAAGCTCCAACCATTACCAACATATCCTTCGGAAAGAACTGAAGAAACAGAAAAAAAGAAAAAAAAAAAATGAAGAGACAGCATCACTTTGCCGTAATTCAGTTCTCTTACATATTTCTTTTCATCACCTTGTCTCAATGGAACGTCCTACCCCAGAATTTGCCACCTCTGAGGTACGATGGGTTCGTATACGAGAATCGCAAAGGCGGCTCGGACTCCATCCTGATCGAAGCTTTCTTTGACCCTGTCTGCCCAGATTCCAGGGACACCTGGCCACCTCTCCAAAAAGCTCTTAAACACTACGGTTCTCGTGTTTCGCTCGTCGTTCACCTCCTCCCTTTACCGTCAGTAATACCCCCCTGCTCTTTATAATAAAAACGGAGACAGCAACTGAGTACATCGTAGCTTTATTGAGTAGATAACGATTGTTTAGAGTTGTGATGATCCTGGGAGCGATACTCTCAGTTAATTTTTGGCTGTGTGTTGATCATTTTTTCTCTGCCTTGATTTGATTAAATTGTATTTCCTTGGAAATTTCAGCTACCACGACAACGCATTTGTAGCTTCCCGCGCTTTGCATATTGCTAACATACTCAACTGTTCGTTTACATTCCCTTTGTTGGAGCAGTTCTTCAAGCATCAGGTTAGAATTTTCACTCCTAATGCCCTTGCTTTGCGTCTCCTTCCTTTTGAAAATGCAATTATGTATATTATCTAGGCTTGCTATACGCCACTTACCATTAAACAGAATTATGTATTTGCTCGGTGGCTCGTGAGCGGAATTTGTTTTTAGCTATTTGAGTTTGATGCTGGCTAACTTATTGGATGTTTAAAAATCAGGAGAAGTTCTATGGTTCCGAAACAAGCAATTTGTCAAAAGATTCCATCGTGAAGGAAATCGTGAAGTTTGCGACTGTAATTGTTGGGAATTCCTATTCTTCTCTATTGCAATTTGGTTTTAATGATACACAAACTGATCTGAAAACAAGGGTTTCCTTCAAGGTATGATGACAACTTTTGATTCCAGATTGATGCAAAGCCTACAGTATAGAATGTTTTAGTATGCCAGAACCAATGGTTATTATTAATCTACAGCTTGTTTTCACATTGCAATTTCTGTAATAATACATCTGCTTGTAGATTGCAATTCTTTGCAGGATACAATTTCTCACCTTATTCAACATTTTCTGTCATGCAGTATAGTGCTTCAAGAGGGGTATATGCCACTCCCTTTTTCTTCATCAATGGATTTGGGTTGCCTGGTGCCGGTTCTGCTTTGGACTATAAAGTTTGGAGAAGCATTATCGATCCGTTGGTTGGTGCAAAGTAGTCAGAGCATCAATCTTCCACATTTCATGCCATGAAGGAAATTGTCTGCAAGACCTCAGGCACCTTGTTTTATGCTTCGTATAGAAGAAAGAATCGACACAGCACTACATGGTGTTAACACCTGTATCTCTCTGCTTGTAATTGCTAATGATATTACAATAAAACGTTATTATTTTTACTTGACTGAATCTGACAAAGCAAGAGCATCTTCCAACCACACTTCTAGATCCAGGTTAAGGAGACCATGCACCTCCTTGCTCATTGTTTCAATCCTAGCGCTTTATTTTGCCTTGAGATCGTGCAACAATTCAATGCATGAGCGTCTGATCATGCAACAATCAGACGCTCTACCCTCTGAAAACCTATCTCATGGCTTATTGTGGAGTATCGTGTAAAATCGAATTGCAAGTGAGCTTTCTTTGAGGGGAAGGCAGCTGTTTTGCAGACCATTCTTCTTCTTCTGTTATGGGTCTTCTGTACTCAAGCTCACAGGAGTATATCTATTTGGTGTGCTAGAATGTAAATAACCAGTTTAATATAGAGTTAAATAAAGAGTTTGTTTAGAGGTGAAATATTGTTTCTAAGTTTAACATCTCAAAAATATAATTAAGCTTTTTAAATCTTAAAAAAAATAAAAAATAAAAAAATATGTTTTTATATTTGTGTTCGACAACATATTTATTAAACTTAAAACATTTAGTATGTTAATGTTAAAATTATATAACTATTAATAAAATAATTATATTTTAAATTAAACTGAATAGTTGTTATTCAGTTTTATCCCAATAATTGTAAATATTAAAATTAATTATAAAAATAAAAGAAATTATAAATATTAACATAATCACAATAAAAAATCTATTAAGATAGCTTATTTACCATGACTTTCACTTTATTTATTATATAATAAAAATTTATATTTATAAAAACTAAGGAAAAAGTAATTCTTTCTAATTTTAAATAAATAAATATATTTATTTATTTACAAACTTCTTCAACATAAAATTCAGTGGATGAAATTTCATATCCATGACATGGCTTTTCATAATTACACCGAGAATATATATATATATATTGTTTTTTTTTTTTTGTCAATTCAAACTAATCCGAAGCGACAATTATGATCCGCAAGCCTATCTATCCGGTCAACTAAAAAAACACTTGGACCGGTAAAGAGTCTGTTTACAAGAAACTTTGTAATAAAACATCTGGGCTTGTGCTTACACACTGGGCTTTCAACCCATAATGCAGAACCGTGGGCTTTGCCGCAAACCAGGGATGCCCAAAACTGATAAAATCCGTGACGAAAAACAATAAAATAAGTAGTGCGAATAACAAGGAGATGGTTTAGAATCCGTTTATTATTATAAAACAATATCTAAAAACATATTAATTTAATAATTTTTTATGTAAATAATAATTTTAAAAACACTTTAAAAATAAAAAATAACATATAAACCTGTTGTGGGGTTATTTGTGCGAATATATTACCGTGTCGTTTTATGCTTGTTGTCCCAGTAACTTTTTTTATTATGTTTATTTTCCAGTAAAAGTTCTCCTTGGTAATCTTTTCTTAACTTTAAAACCACGTTGTGTTAGACAATGGGAAATATTTCCATTCCTCTGGTATAAAATCAACTCAACAATTCCTCTTTTCTTAATCCTTGTTAGATTTTATGAGAAAATACAATACATCAACAAGCTAAGTTTTATAATATAGTTTTTTTTATATTAATTAATTCCACGAAATATATATGTATCTCGTAAAATACACTACTTTAAATGTGGAAGTAATTGAGGTTGATCTAGCAATATTCTAACAATATAACACATGCTAGTTTCATCAATTAAATTTGATGGTTGAGAAGATTTGATTTTTTTCTTCTCAAATTATTGATTTTGAATATTAAAATCATTATTTCAATGATTTTCTTACATCATTTAGAGACATTTTTTTGCCATCCTCATCGAACTTGGAATTTTTTTTTTTTTTTTCACAAACATATAAAAACTTTGGGTTTGGGAGGAAGATAAGCTTCAGCAGATCGAGTTTTATCAAAATCTTTTTTGAAGGAGGACAGTGTAATTACTGGATGTCAGATTGCCGCAAGTTCTCTGGAAATAACAGAAGAAAGAAGTTATTGGACAGAGTGACAAGCGAGGAGATAAAGAGGGCATCATTTGACATGAAACCGTTAAAA
>Ga0325403_1004972_pt1 | contig 12458 bp, 9 predicted proteins | sample PopdelMetagenome_19_FD_205665 | JGI IMG/M metagenome (GOLD analysis project Ga0325403, IMG submission 205665) | Populus deltoides microbial communities from Bellville, Georgia, United States - Xylem-PdKOR-R4 | ecosystem: Host-associated > Plants > Phyllosphere > Stem > Wood/Secondary xylem...
GAGGTAACACTTACCAAACTCGGTTGTGACGGAAGGGAAATGGTTTCGTAGTAAAAGTAAAACTGAACAGCACAGCAAAGAGAAGCTCAATTCTCAGTAAGGGCACAACTCAAACACGAGCATTCATTCATTCATTCATTCATTATATCTATTTATTTATTATTTACTGCCATATATCTTTGTTGTTACCAAAACAGCAGAGAGACTGGAATCAGAGAGAGCAAGGAATGGAAAAAACCTGGAAACAACGATGCCTGCCCTTGTTGTTGTTGCTCTCAATATTATCTGCCGACACCAACCACAACAACATTATCTTCCTCCGACAAACTGCGGCTGATGGTGTCACTCCCGAGGAAGCCACGCTTCTTCGAGACGAGGTACTCCCATCCCTCCTTCCTTTTTTAAATTTGCCTCTTCTTCTTTTTAATTCACCTTGAAATATCATAAAAAGAAAAAAAGAAAACTCTTCTTCTTCTTCTTCTTCTTCTTCTTTAACATTGGATCTGTCATTGCTCAAGCATTCACCTCTTAGCTTTATCATCGAATTTCAAGTTTTTTAGCTGTTTCCTCTCTCTCTCTTTTCAGTAATTACTGGACTTCGAGAATTGCTCTTATTTATGGATGATTATAAGTAAATTTTACAAGTTTTATAAATCTGATCCTGCCCATTTATTATTTAATTGCATTGATGAATTTATTTGCAATCACACTAATTGAAGCTTTAAGCATTGCTCAATTGACAAAAATCCCTCTATGTATTTTTTCCTCTTACGAATCTTTGGTGAATTGCACCATCTCTGTTTTGGGAATAGTATTAATCTTTTTAGAAAAGAAATAAAGAATTGATTTTTCTTCATGTGCGTGATGTGTTTTTGTTGATGGTATGATATAGGTTCGTGAAATGTTCTATCATGCTTTTAATGGATACATGGAGCATGCTTTTCCGCTTGATGAATTAAAGCCTCTATCATGTGAAGGAGAAGACAGTCTTGGTGGTTATGCTTTGACTCTGGTTGGTGATATCCTTGTTCCTGGTTCTTTGTCTTTAAGCTATTATATGAAAGTTTGGTGAACATATTAATGCTGTCGCAGATTGACTCCTTGGATATGCTGGCTCTACTTGGTGACCGAGAACGGTTCACTTCCTCTGTTGATTGGATTGGTAAAAATCTTCGGTTTGATATAGTGAGTAAGCATTTACTATGACGATTTGAGCTCACATGTTTTGATACTTTTGATAGGAATAACCTTTTAACAGGCATCAATGCATTTTTATATTGAAATTTACATCATAGAAATTACAAGCCATGCTACCCCTCCTATCATTTTGGTCGAGCAATCAAATAACTATCCTTCTGAAGTTATAAAACCTATGTCTGTAGTTATCAGAAGACATCTTATCTATTTTTTTTTTTATTCTGTTATCGTGTTTCCAGAATAAAACAGTATCTGTCTTTGAGACTACCATCCGGGTCCTTGGAGGTTTACTCTCTGCTCATCTTATTGCAAGTGATTATGCTACGGTAAATACAATGATCACCTTTGTAAATCTTTTCTTTGCAATATCTTTCTAGTCAAGGATAAGGAAGAAATGGGAAACATTTAGTAATGAATTTTATCGCCTTTTACTATGAATAAATATCAAAATAAAGCATTAAGAAAGCAATGCGCATGACACATAAGTGTGTGCATGCTGCACGTAAGTTATAGCTTAAAGACAGTATGTTCTTGGGTGCTAATTTATCTTGTATTTGAAACTTGATGTACTTGATTGCACCTCAATAATGAGTAAATGCTTAGATACCCTTTCAATATTCTATCCGGGGAGAATGCCACTTCCATCTTTTGGTTGCAGGGTATGAGAATTCCATCCTATGACAATCAATTGCTTGACTTAGCTGAGGATCTGGCTCGGAGAATGCTACCTGCATTTGACACTCCTACAGGTATGACTACTAGATACTGACATTTGCTGTATTTCTTGTGGTTTTTGGCATTCCATCCTCGGGAGGTGGGTGAAATCTGTGGCATGGACACAGAATTTGCACTATATCTGTAGTTCTATGAGTGGTCATGACTCATGAGTTTATGTTTCTGGCAATTCATAATGAATTTATATTTGTGGTTTGTTTTAAGCCTATCATATTTTTGACATTTTTTTTTATTACTAGGACCTCTTAGTTATTGTCTTCAAGCTTAGCTTTAGGGGATGTGTTTTGTAGCTTTATTTTTGTTGGATAGAGTCTGTCTTACCATCAATCTCTAAATTTAAAATTTCTGAAAGCAATTGCATGTTTCGAATATTGGCCTTGCAAGTTCATAAATGCTGTAATATTATATTAATTTGATCTTAAGCTATGATGTACTGCAGGAATTCCATTTGGGTCCGTCAATCTTTTATATGGGGTTGATGAACAGGAAAGCAGGGTAAAGCCACCCTCTTTTTCTCCTTTTATGTGAATTTCTTGAGATAGTTGCCAATGCTTCCCTCACCTTATAGCACCCCTCTTTTTCAAACAGTTATAATAACTGTTTTTTGCTGCTACATGTTATTCATTGTAGAATTGACTCCATGAATTCAATATCCTAAAATGACTGGGTAGCTAGTGAAATGCAATTTTTGGTATATTTAGATAACGTCAACTGCTGGTGGTGGAACCTTGACTTTGGAATTTGGGATGCTTAGTCGCTTGACCAATGATCCAAGTAAGTATTCGTAGCATGATACATTTTCCAGGCTAGCCATTGAATTGTTGTTTTCCGTCTAGCAACTGAGGTTTCTGATTTTCTCCTATAGAAATGAGATGTCACGATTAAGTTGAGATAAATCTGTGTTTTTCAACCTTTAATATAGAATTTATGTATAAAAATGTTATAAATTGCATCTTCACACAAATTAGATTGTGCTTGCATTATTATATCATGGCCCAGCAGTGTTTGGCTTACTGCCAGGTTTCATATTTTGCAATCTCAAACTTCTTAGCTTGTCAGATGTGCCATTTCTTAGATGGAATCCATAGTTTGTATATCATTTATTGAATAGAAACTCCTGAGCCTTGCAAAGCAGCGGTGCCAGATTTGTGATCTCTTCAGTTGCTGTCCATGGTCAATGGTGAGATTTTCAAGATCCGAATAGAATTTTTTCCATGAGGATTGGCACGGGCAGCACCTTTGTCTGCTCTTTTTGGCAGTGTGGCTGAAGAAATTTAATTTGGCTATATTATGGAAATATTAAGGCATTTATGTAACATTATTATGAATAAGACTTTCTCTAGTCATACTGTAGACAGCTACAACAGCATATGAACGTTTAGTTTATGCACATGAATATTCTAGGATATAGTGATTTGAGAAAGTCGAAACCAGAGTGACCTATTTCTCGCTTTTTCCTGATGGTTCAAATCGAAAAAACAAAAAAATGAATCCTCCTCCAAGATAATAAATTTTTCACTTGCATTGGAATGAGCGTTGCTGCATAAGAGACTTGAGCAGAAAAGGCAGTCCATTGACTCCCTAGCTGTTGCACGCATCTCAACCTGACTTGAAACTGTGTTCAGTTACTTTATATTTAGTTAATTATCAAGCAACTTCTGTATATTGACCAGGGGCTTTGCCTCAATTAATAGTTACTGTATAAACTTTCTATAAATTCACTGGTACTTCAAACATAATAGGGTAACAGCCCCTTCCACCTCAACTCCAGAAATAAAAACAGAAGCAATCTTCACCTTCTGCTAAATTGTTCCATAATGTGGTGGTACTGTATCTAGCAACTATGGCTATTGTGTGTTCATCCATCAAGTGGACCTTACAGTGCCTTTCTGGATTCTGACTTGTATTTGATAAAAGATTAACTTTCTAATGTCAATTCAGACTTTATCAGAACGTTATCCTAAAACTGCCTTTTGTATCTCCATATCACTTTGTAGCTTCTTTTCTTATATTGACTGGTTTCTTTTATTATCCTTTTCCTTCTCAGTTTCTGTGGGGAATTGCAAAGGTTGATTGTGATCCACTTATTGACATTGATTATTGTTCTTATCTCATCTTCATGGAAATGCAGTTTTTGAGCAAGTAACAAAGAATGCCGTGCGTGGATTATGGGCTCGCCGTTCAAAGCTGAATTTGGTTGGTGCTCACATCAATGTATTTACAGGTGAATGGACACAAAAGGTAACATTTTTTTTTTGAAGCATTTCAAAGTGTGTAGAAGATCTCGTGTTTTTAAAATTACCTGTATTTGACAGCAACATGGCAATCTCCTAGACATTTTCTTTTAAGTTGAATAATGAGGAATAATTAAATTGTGGGAGAAAATTACAGATTGCTCTATGGTTTGTCTGACTAGTCCATCCCTTAAGAAAGTTGTGAAAAAAAGAACAGAAGTTTTTGAAACACATTGTAATGACCTTGTTAATTGATGTCATCGTGTGTTTTAAAAGTATGAGGAGGGCACATATTAGCAGTTTTTATCTCAGCTTCAGTATTTATTTAATTTATTGCATCCACCCACATCCTTCCTCTCCCCCCAAAAAAATGCAGCATATCGATATCTAATATGGGAACTTGGTTGAAATCTCAGTATTTAGCTGATGACATGATTTGGTTTGAGAATAAGAATTTGGGTTAATCGAAGTCACATTGCTTGATATTTGGCTTGAAATTGTACATGTCTGATGATATTTGACAACTTTGTCTTAACTTGCTCAGAAATTATGGTTGAGAGCATTTTTTTTAAATTCCAGAGAAGGTGTTATTCTTTGCTCGTGCACTCTTTGTGACCTTAAAATTAGGGATGGCATTCACTTGAAAAATTCAATCAAGCTTCTTGTCACATATTTCTTCATGGTTGAGTTTTCTCAACGTTTGGGCAACTCAATTCAGTTTTTTTCCCCAAGGGACAATACTCATGTTCCTTTGCTGCTTTGCAGGATGCTGGAATAGGAACAAGTATTGATTCTTTCTATGAATATCTCTTAAAGGTATGTGATCATACAGTGATTCCATCAAAAAATTATTTAATTATCAGAGTCACCAAATTTTTTTTCCACTTTCTTATGACTTGTGTTCTATATATCATGAATGAGGGGGGTAAAAATACTCAACTCAACTACGCCTTAATTCCAAACTGGTGGGCACCATTTTTTAAGGTTTTTAGAAAGAGCACTTCAGAAATAATTGTCTATGCAGAACCAGCACTATCAAAATGCTTTAATCATTTCCTGTTCACAGATAATGGTAGAGATTTCTTTGCTATAGCAGATAAATCAGGTTCTCTTTATACAAAGAGTATTTGTTCATTTCACAAGAATCTTTGGGCTGAAAATTTTCTTCATCTTTTCAGGCTTATTTGTTATTTGGTGACGAGGAGTATTTGTTTATTTTCCAAGAAGCCTATGCAGCTGCTATGCACTATCTTTACAATGATCCTTGGTAAAATCTCGTGGCTATTTTGTGCTTCAATATAAATATATCTTTTATATTTGGTTTCTTTTGTTATTCCTCTTTTATGGGGCAATAATTCACCCATTGGATCTTAATTTTAGATGTCTTTATAGGTATGTTGAGGTAAACATGGATTCTGCTGCTATTGTCTGGCCATTGTTTAACAGTTTGCAGGCCTTCTGGCCAGGCCTACAGGTATTTTCTTTTTCTTTATTCTAGATTTTGGACTATAGATTTTATGACTGCCTTTTTTTGAATCTATATTTGGTTGATTGGATATGAGTAAAGGTTTTAGCAGGAGATATTGATCCTGCAATTCGAACTCATGCTGCATTCTTCAGTGTCTGGAAAAGATACGGTTTTACTCCAGAAGGCTTTAATCTTGCTACTTTGACTGTTCAGGTATCCAAATCATTTTTATTGGAAGCCCAAGAAAGTTATTATTCATAAGTGTTCCAGATGTTAGGCCCATTCTATGGGTTTACAAATAGCTGTGCAGGAAATGTCTGTTCTGTTGACCTGACATCACCATAACTCTTGCCTTTTCCCTCCACCGTGCACTTTTCTTTATGTAATTTACTTTGCATGCTAATAGACATCTTGTGTGTTATATATTATCTCATATATTTGTATCTTTTTTCCATACATTTGTTTTATAGCATGGGCAGAAGAGTTATCCACTGCGCCCAGAGTTGATAGAGAGCACATATTGGCTTTACAAAGCTACCCGACATCCGAGGTCAGATAAAATCTGTGACAACTTCATTCTTGCATAATGTTTTTTTGTTTTTCCAGTATTGAGGATTTCTAAATTTTATATACTGAAAAATATCATTGCTTCTTTATGTCTACCAAGAAGAAACCAGTGGATCTGGAAAGGATCGCATACTGACGTGCCAGTACCATGAAATTTCTATATATGTTTATCATAGGCAGTAGATCCCAGTTAGAAAATTGGAGAATAATACATTCATATGCATTGCTGATTTACTAGCTGTTAGCTCCTTCAACTTAACCTTCACATTTAGCATAAAAAAATAATAAAAGGTTAACCAGATTTAATTACAAACAGATAACTTGGGGTAGACTGGAATTTCCTGGATGCAAAATATTACCTGGAAAGAAATTCGAGAAATATTCTGGAATGTAAGCTGCTATAAAACAGATTCTGGTCTGTTTGCCAGATGGCATAGCCTCCTAACTTATTTGTTTCAATTCCCATGCTCCACCTAATGTGGCTTCTACTGTCACGAAATTTCAATTGAAGCCATGTCTCTAATTATCCTCTGCAGATATCTTGACGTTGGAAGGGATATGGTTGTGAGCTTGCAATATGGGGCTCGATGCCCCTGTGGTTATTGCCATATAGTAGATGTAGAATTTCACAAGAAAGAGGATCACATGGAGAGCTTTTTCCTGGCCGAAACTGTTAGTATTACTTTTGGGTAACTCCAGTCAGATATTTTATTTTCCTTTTCGCTTGGTATTATAGAGGAACCATACCATCAAATGGGATGGAATATTTTCATCTTTGTGGATTTGGTTAATATCAAGACTGTCTGTTCATCATGTTTAGGAGTAATCTCTAATATTATTGCCCTGATAGATGGTCTTGTCATCCAATAATGGAAGGTTGTGAAAATGCTTGAGAATGTAAAGATTGTTTATGATGAGAGGGAAATTTTACCTTTTCAAATGTTTGCAATGAAAAAAATAGCATGAAGATGTTTATAAAATTCTTTTAACATGTTGTTTGGTTTCCATATTATGTTTTTTTTCCTTTTGCTTGAGAAAAGTGTGCCATTACATGTTCAGTACATGCTAAAGAATTTCAATTAGATACTAGGATTAGGGTTGGTGTGCAGACTGGTTAAATGGGTTATGTTCTATTCAAACCCAGCAGCTAAACTTTTTTGCCTTGGCCAAACTGAACCACTCCTATTCTGGCCAAGGTGTGCGAACCTTGGGTTTGACTGTTTGCTTTATATGAGATTTATATTTTGATGATAGCTTGTTTCCTCTGGGATAAATTAGGCACAATCTTCTTTGCTTCCCTTTTTCTGGAAAAAGAAGAATAGATTTATTAGAAGAGATAAAAACTTCTGTACAACAAGGAGGATAAGGTGTCTTCATGGAAATAAGGCAGAAGGTTTATTTGTTTTTTTTATTTTAATATTTGATATAAGAGGGATTGATGCTCATATTCTATGGCAATAAATGAGTGTGTCCTGCCAGGCAGAAGGTTATATTAGTGACTTTGCCTTTCCATTTGCTGTGCTTCATGAGTTTTAATCCATCTATGCCTTGATTATGCCATTGCATTTGATTAATTGCTTGCTAAAACTGTTGTTAGGTCAAGTATCTATGGCTTCTTTTTGATTTGGCTTCGGGTCCAGATAACCTTGTAGAAAATGGGCCATACAAGTAAGGCTTTGTGCTTTTAATTGTGCTTGCAAGGTTAATTCTCTACTATCTCTTATTTTCACTCATTTGTTGGAAATATTTATTCATTTACAGGTACATCTTCAGCACAGAGGGCCACTTATTGCCTGCAACCCCACAAATATCTCTCATACATGAACATTGTTCATATTTAGGTGCATACTGTAAAGGTGGTGGCATTGAACAGGAATCTCGTAAATCAGACATCTCAATCCATCCCCAAGAAAATAATGCCAGTGTGCTTTCTGGGAGCTGGGTTCATTCCAGCTATCCATCAGATTCCTCTTTTCTCGAGTCTACTACTACATCAGGGTTGATGAAGGTTAGTTTACCTTTTGTTTTTTCCAAATCCCCCGCCTGCATCCTCATTTTATTACTATTAAGCACTAAATCCTATATGATACCTTGTTAAAGATGTATTAATTGATTTTACGTTTTCTTGGGAAGAGGAAGAATGCTGTTAATAAATTTGATGCAAATTGAGTGTTGTTATCCCCTGACGTGTCATTTTGAATTTCAGTGAATATCCAACTGTGAAGTTATAGAATAAATGAATAAAAACAAGGAGTGTCAACCTTCATGTTACCTGCTGTTTGCAACAGCCTTGGTAATCTTGACATGGAATGTTGATGGTTTTTCTTTGCAGGGACTTTGCCCCGGATTAACTCATGGACAAAAATATGGAATATCATACCTAGATGCAACGCGTACAGCTCAGGAGTATCACTCCACGCACCAAAGAGAGAATGTGGCTGATAGCCATTCTCTGCTGGTTGTTTCCCAACAAAGTGCTGATAATTCTCTGTCGAAAAACAAGAACGAAAAACAAGAACATTGATCATGACAGGAATGTACAGGAATCAAGTGAATAATAGGAATATCTGCTTGATGCAAAGTACTGTTTGGGCAACCAAAGATTCGCAAGGCATCAGCTGCTCTCATCCTGCTAGCTTCACCGGGGAAAAGATCAGGAATTATTATAGAGAAATGGAAGAAATTTTTGACATGGCACCTGACTTTGGCCCTGTGCAAACCCTGAACTAATTGATATTTTTGGCTCCAGACTACCCAATGTTTTCTGATGACTGTTTTGGGCATTTCGGCAATTGTTGATAAAGCGGGTTTCTGGCTCGGGATAGAAATATAAGAAGAAAAACCAACAGTGATCCTATATTTGTTTTACCTTGTCTCCATGTTTCCCGGATAAGGAGATGGGAATACGAGCTCAAAGCATTTGTAACTCACCACGATTCGCCATACCTTATGTACAATTATACTTAAAGGGAGCCTTAAATATTGATTTTATTGGTAATTTTAGATTATTAGTGAGATCCTTGACTCCAGTACAAAAGTTGCTACGACATGGCAGCCATTCACTGTCTCTTTGCCAGGCACTGCTGTTCTCGAGGATTCAATCAGGTTTGACAAATGTTTAGTTTTTAGGGTTCTTTGATTGAATTCAGCTCTGGTTTACAAGTTAATCTCTACTTTTAGGATTCGGGATTTATCCCCTTTTCGATTCGAGATACAGGCTTGAAATCCACATCGCACCCCCATTCTAGTAGAGGCATAATCCACCAATGGGTCGCTGGCCCTGTGGTGTTTTCATGCCTGTAGCAGTGGCCAATTGCTAAAAGGCATAGAAGCACTAATTACTAAATTAATGTTTTTTTATATAAATATCTGATATAAATATATCAAAATCATTTAAAGATATTAATTCAATACTTTTGAAATAAATATTTTTTTAAAATGTATTTTTAATCGTATACCGTACACAACCCGTCCATTTCTTTCTCCAAAACTCTACGCTCCTTAAGCCAACAGTTAAAACCACCCTAATTCAATTTTGGCGCCATGAGATATTCGCTCTTGTAATTTTAGGCTCTATCACCATCACCTCCGACCTCACTGCTCTCTATCCATTGGTGTTGTTTGCAGAGATGGAAGATAGAGATATTGTTTGCAAGAATTCAATGGTTTTGGGGTATGGAAACAGCGAAAGAGTTTATGCTGGACAACATATATACTATGGATGGAAGAGAGGAGCGTGATCTGTTTGAATAGTTTGATTCAGGGATATGTTAAGGCTGGGGACATTGAGGAGGCATTCGTTTTGAGATAGTGCCTATGAAGGACTTGGTGGTATTGGATGTGATAGTTTCGGCTGCTTGGAATATTTTAGAAGTTAGTCTAATTCGTGATGTTGTGACTTGGAATTCAATGGTCTTGGGTTCTGTAAAGCAGGGAATTTGGAAGCTGCAGAATTCTTTTTTGACAGGATGCTAAAAATAGCAGCCGCATAATGCTTTGGACGTGTATGAGTTCTTTAGGAATAAGGTATCAAGACCAAATTGGAACTTTATATTGGGTATCATGCTAGCTTGTACACAGTGGTTACCAGTTTGATAGATGTGTATGCAAATGGTGCAAGAAAAGAAAGAGCTTTGAAAGCTTTTAAGAAAGGTCTATAAGAAAGATTTGCCCTGCAAAATATTACTGCCTTTGCAAATCATGGACCGAATCAAGATAGCATTTCTTTATCTGTTGATGCAAAGGGAAAAAATAAAACTTGATGTAGTTGTTTTCTAGTGGTTTTGACTGCTTGTAACATTGGGGGCATTGTGAACGAGGGAGGAGGTTTCAAGCAAATGACCGATGATCATGGAATTCAATCAGTGGAAAAGCTCTATGCCGGTGTTGTTGATGACCTTCTTAGTAGCGTAGCAGTCATGCTGGGTTCATCACAAGATTCAATTGGCTGAAATTTCAGGAGCTGCGTTATTCAAGATCGAGCCTGATAATATTCTGGTAATCTTGTTCTTTTGTCTGATATCCATGCAGTTGCTGGAAGATCAGATCATGTTGCTAAATTGAGAGCAATGATCTGGGAGAACCAAATTAGAAAGCATAGAAGTTCCAGCCGATTTGAGTTGGGAAGTGTTATCCATGAAGCTTCATGAGAGATGCTTCTCAACATTTATTATATCTTAGACTCACTCAAAGATATGAAGGTTTTGGATCCATTATGGAAATTCAAAAGAGAAGTATTTCCTCCCTGCACCACGTGTCCCTCTAATATGTGCTTCTGCAGCATTTTGAAAGATGGATGATCAGAATGAAGTGATATAGAGACAAGAATGCAAATTTTCCAGCAGAGTACTGCCCAGATTCATATACACAGTTCCTCCTATAAAACCAGGTCATCTAAAATCATCATGCTAGTAAAACTATAAGCCCTTTACACTTTTTTTTAAAAAAAACTGTAAGAATGACCTTTCATTTGATATTGTAGATCAATACAAAAGTGGCAAGTAGCTCATGAACTGGAAATAACTTTTACCTTTTCCCTTGCTTAGGTGGTTTAGTCCGTTCAAGGATCAAATCCCAAGAAATCTCACTTCGTCAAATTAACAGTAAGATTCATTATTTATTTGGGAAAATCATCCTTTTTTCATTGATAATTTAAGTTGTTTTACGTATTTGCTTTTAGATTTGTGTTTAAAAAATTTATTTGTTGTGGGAAAGCTTGCAGTGCTTTTGTCAAAGGAACCAGTTTCAGTACATATATCCTACGAATCCTCCAGAATTGGTTTCAAAATGAAGTGTTTTAGGTAGATGAAATTGTTTTCTTCAATGGGCTGTAGTTTATACCTTTTGAGGAATGTGGTCCTGAAGTTGGGAAGGTGAAAGTAATGGCTAGAAGTTGGGTAGGTGAGAGGAACTGTTTTTAATTCGTTATCTAGCCGGATTGAATGTCAGCATCACAAGGATATCAACTGAGTAACGATCTGTAAGTGGGAATGGATATTTCCTTTTCTTTTGGTTCCATCTTGGCCGAAAAACACTGGAACTTGCCACCAGCTAATAGCACTGGGGCCTGATATCTTATCAAGTAAAGAACAAATTGCTGATGTAAAAAGGGAAACATCAAGATGGAAGTATTAATGTGGCTAGATGCTTACGTCCCCTGAAGTGAAACCGGGCCTAGAGGAGCCTTGCTATTTTTCAATGTGATTTGTCTTGTATGTACTTGTTTGTTTAAAGTTGAGCAGACGCTCAATGAGAAAAGTGAAAAGAATAATAAAAACCAGGTATCGTTTTTGAATGAGAAGCAAAATTATAGTTCGATTATGACTTCCACCACTGCTTTTAAAGCAGTGCAGATCTTGTGCTCTCCAAGATAATAATAACATGATCCCTTGTAATGCTAGTGATGATCTTTGCTCTGTTTTGAGATCAAGCCTAGTTATGTGGTAGCGGTTCAGGATTTATGTTCCATAGCACTTTTAAATTCTCTCTTTTGTGCCACTAGCTTTGTTGCCAAAATTTCTTAGAGTGACCTGAAGCAGGCAGTAGTGTTGCAGCTGGTGAAAATAAGATCATCGTCAGAGTACTTAATGAGAAATGTAGCTTATTGGCAATCAACAATATTGTTATGCTGAGAATTGTTTGAGCAACGCAAGCTATAGAACACGTCAATCAGATCTTCATTTTCTTTTTGGAACATAGGAGCTGTCTCTTGTTCAAGTACTCAGTGTCCAAGATGAGGAATGTTTTTTCTAGCATGT
>Ga0325403_1004973_pt1 | contig 12456 bp, 9 predicted proteins | sample PopdelMetagenome_19_FD_205665 | JGI IMG/M metagenome (GOLD analysis project Ga0325403, IMG submission 205665) | Populus deltoides microbial communities from Bellville, Georgia, United States - Xylem-PdKOR-R4 | ecosystem: Host-associated > Plants > Phyllosphere > Stem > Wood/Secondary xylem...
CGCCGGGGGCACCTCGGCGTCGCGACGGGGGACGACCCAGGGGGCGCTGCGCTGGAACACCACGACCCGGTCGGCGACCCCGGCCAGCTGCGGCACCACCTGCACCGCCGAGGCCCCCGTGCCGACGACGCCGACGCGCAGCCCCCGCAGGTCGAGGTCGTGGTCCCAGCGGGCGGTGTGGACGACGGGCCCGTCGAACCCGTCCAGGCCGGCGACGTCGGGGTCCCGCGGCTCCGCGAGCCGGCCGACGGCCGTGACGAGCACCCGAGCGGTGAGGCGCAGCTCGCCCTCCGGCGCCGCGGCGGTGATGCGCCAGCGGGCGGCGTCGTCGTCCCACGTGGCGTCGAGGACGTCGGTGCGCAGCCTCAGGTGGGGGGCGAGGCCCTCCTCGCGGGCGCTGGCGCGCAGGTACTCCTGCACCTGCGCGCCGCGGGCGTAGCGGTGCGTCCACGCCGGCTGCGGACGGAACGTGTACGCGTACAGCGGCGCCGGGACGTCGCACGCGACGCCGGGGTAGGTGTTGTCGCGCCAGGTGCCGCCGACGTCGTCACCGCGCTCCAGCACCACGAAGGTCTCACGGCCGCGGCGGCGCAGCCGGATGGCCGCTGCGAGGCCCGCCACGCCAGCGCCGACGACGGCGACGTCGACGGTGAGGTGTTCCGGAAGTCCATGATCACGGGTGGGAGCGCTCCGGAAGTCCATGATCACGGAGGGGGGAGGGGGAGGCGGCGCTCCGGGGGGACGTCGGCGTAGGTGGTGGTCCGCTGTCGCGGGGTCCGCCCCAGCCGCGACGCCACGGCGACGACGTCGGCGGCGGTGAGCTGCAGCCCCGCCTCCGCGCCGGCCTCCGGGCGCAGCGCACCGTCGAGCAGCAGGCCGCCGAGGTCGTCGGCGCCGCCGCGCAGCACCTGCTCCACCAGCGGCGTGGCGCCCCCGCCGAGCTTGGTCCAGGCCACCTGCACGTGCGGCACGCTCCCCTCGCCACCGCCGGCCAGCAGCAGACGGGCCACGGCGTGCAGCGCCCGCGTCTCGCGCGCCGACGGACCGCGGCGCCCGCCCTCCGGCAGCGGGTCGGGCAGGGGCGCGGTCAGCGCCGGCACCCACGGCATGAGGATGAGCTCGGTGAAGCCCCCCGTGCGCCGCTGGACCTGCTGCAGCCGCCGCAGGTGCGCCACCTGCTGCGCCGGCGTCTCGAGGTGCCCGTAGACGAGGGTCGCCGTGGAGGGCAGGCCCACCTCGTGGGCGGTGCTGACCAGGTCGACCCACTGCTGCGAGGTCAGGTCGGGCTGGCCGGGCGGCGCGAGCGCGGGGCGGAGCGCGTCGTCGAGCACCCGCGCCCCGGTGCCGGGCACCGAGCCCAGCCCGGCCTCGCGGGCGGCGGTCAGCCACTCCCGGGGCGTCCGGCCCGAGCCCGCCGCGGCGTCCGCGACCTCGGTGGGCCGGAACGCGTGCAGGTGCAGCTGCGGAGCGCGCTCGTGCAGCGCGCGCACGAGGTCGAGGTACCCGTCAGCACCGGCCTGGGGCGGCAGGGGTCCCTGCACGCACAGCTCGGTGGCCCCCAGCGCGACCGCCTCGTCGACCAGCGCGTCGCGCAGGTCGGCCTCGCGCGAGCCGGGAGGCCCGGCCACCGCCGCCGTCGTGAGGTTGCGGTTGACCACGAAGGTCAGCTCGCCGCCGCCCGGCTGGCTCGCGCGGACGGCGTCGGCGAGGGCGCACAGCGCCTCCAGGTCGTCGCCGTCGGCGCCCAGCAGCTGCTCGTAGCCGTGGTCGTCGAGCCCCGGGTCCTGCGGCCCGCCGTGGCCGTACCTCGCGAGCAGCTGCAGCAGGGGGGTCACCAGATGCGCACCCGCTGCTCCACCGGGGTGAACAGGGCGTCGCCCTCGACCACGCCGAACGCCTCGTGGAACGCGTCGAGGTTGGTGACCACGGCGTTGCAGCGCAGGTCGGCGGGGGAGTGCGGGTCGATGGCGAGGCGGCGGCGCACCTCCGCCTCGCGGGTCTTGGTGCGCCACACCTGCGACCACCCGATGAGCACGCGCTGCGTGGCGGTGAAGCCGTCGAGCTCGGGCCCCTCCTCGAGGCCGGCCTGCTCCAGCGCGATCCGGTACGCCTTGAGGGCGATGGTCAGGCCGCCGAGGTCGCCGATGTTCTCGCCGACGGTGAGCTCGCCGTTGACGTGCGCGTCGGGCGCCTCGCGGGGGGAGAGCGCGGCGTACTGGGCGACGAGCGCGGCGGCGCGGCGCTCGAACTCCTCGCGGTCCGACGGCGTCCACCAGTCGACGAGGTTGCCGGAGCCGTCGTACTTGGAGCCCTGGTCGTCGAAGCCGTGGCCGATCTCGTGGCCGATCACCGCGCCGATGCCGCCGTAGTTGGCGGCGTCGTCGGCGTCGGCGTCGAAGAACGGCGGCTGCAGGATCGCCGCGGGGAAGACGATCTCGTTCATCACCGGGTGGTAGTACGCGTTGACGGTCTGCGGCGTCATGAGCCACTCCGACCTGTCGATCGGCTGCCCGATCTTGGCCAGCTCGAAGGCGGTCTCCCACTCCCCGGTGCGCCGGACCGTGCCGACGAGGTCCTCGCCGTCGACCACCAGGGAGGAGTAGTCCTTCCAGCGGTCGGGGTAGCCGATCTTGGGCGTGAACGCCGCGAGCTTGGCCAGGGCCTTCTCGCGGGTCTCGGGGCTCATCCAGTCGAGGGTCGAGATCGACTGCCGGTAGGCCTCGACGAGGTTCTCCACCAGCTCGACCATCCGCACCTTGGAGCGCGGCGGGAAGTGCCGGTCCACGTAGAGCTGCCCCACGGCCTCGCCCAGGGTGCCCTCCACGAACGAGACGCCCCGGCGCCAGCGCTCGCGCAGCTGCGGGGTGCCCGACAGCGTGCGCCCCGAGAAGTCGAACTGCTCCTCCACCAGGTCGGCCGACAGGTACGGCGCCAGGCCGCGCACCAGGCGCACCGACAGCCAGGCCCTCCACTGCTCCAGCGGCCGCTCCGCCACCAGCGCAGCGGCGCCGGTGACGAACGAGGGCTGGCGCACCACCACCTCGTCGAGCGCGTCGGGGCTGACTCCCTCGAGGTCGAGCAGCGCGGCGCGCCACGCCTCCCAGTCGAGCCCCGGGGCGCTGGCCACCAGCGCGTCCCAGGTCATCAGCGTGTAGGTCTTGTGCGCGTCGCGGCGCGAGACGCGGTCCCAGCTCACGGCCGCCAGCGCGGTCTCGAGGTCGAGGACGGTCGCCCCCAGGGGCTCCAGCCCGGCCAGCGCGCACAGCCGGTCGAGGTGCTCGACGTACTTCCCGCGCACCTCGGCGTGCTCGTCGAGCCGGTAGTACGCCTCGTCGGGCAGGCCCAGGCCCGCCTGCTCGGCGTAGACGACGTAGCGGGAGGAGTCCTTCGCGTCGGGGGAGACGTAGGCGGCCACCAGCGCCACCAGGCCCTCGCGCTGGTAGCGGCCCAGCAGGGCGGCCAGCGCGGAGCGGTCGGCGACGGCGGCGACCTCCGCCAGCAGCGGCTCCAGCGGGGCGGCACCGAGCGCCTCGACGCGGTCGACGTCCATGAACGCCCGGTAGGCGCGCCCCACCTGGCCCAGCGAGCCGCCGGCGGCCTCCCCGGTCGTGGCCGCGGGGGCGCTCGCGGCGGCCTCCTCGACGATGGCGCGCACGTGCTCCTCGGCGGCGTCGAACAGCGCGCGGAAGGCGCCGTCGGAGGAGCGGTCGGCGGGGATCTCGTGCGCGGTGAGCCAGGCGCCGTTGACGTGGCCGAACAGGTCGTCCTGGGGGCGCACGGCGGCGTCGACGTGGGCGAGGTCGAGACCGGACGCCGTGCTCGGGGAGGTGGCCATGCCCCATCCTCCCTACTGTTCGCGGGTGCCCGACACCCGGGAGCCGGCTCGGCAGCCCGCCCAGGAGCCCGCAGGAGCGGCCTCCCGCGTCCTGCGCGCCCCGCAGGCCCTGCTGCGCCACCCGCCGTACCGCCGGGCCACCACGATCGTGTGCGTCGCCCTGGCGATGGCGGCACTGTTCGTCACCTCCTACGTCGACGCCCTCGGGCGCCCGGCGGCCCGGGCCGTCGACGTCGCCGTCGTCACGGGCTCGGGGGCCGACGCCGCGGGCGGGCCCGTCGACCAGCTGCAGGCCGCGCTGCGGCACGGGCTGGTGGTGCACCCCGCCGCCGACGCCGCCGCCGCCCGCGAGGCCGTCGCCGAGCAGCGCGCGTACGCCGTCGTCGACCTGGACGACGGCACCCCCCGGCTGCAGCTGTCCAGCGCGTCGGGCAGCTCGGTCGCCCGCGTGCTCACGACGGCGGCGCTGGGCGTCAGCGACAGCACCGGGCAGCGCTGGGCGGTCAGCGACCTCCACCCGCTGCCCAGCAGCGACCCGTCGGGGCTGGCGGTCTTCTACCTCGTGCTGGGCTCGACGATCCTCGGCTTCGTCACCACGTTCCAGCTCAGGGCCAACGCCAAGCCCCTGCCGCTGCGCGACTGGCTGGCCTTCACCGGCGGCCTGTCGGTGCTCGGGGGGCTGGTGCTCGCGGCCACGGCCCAGGGGCTCGGCGTGCCGGTGGTCCTGTGGGAGGCGTGGGGGCTGCTCACCCTGCAGATGGCCACCGCCTCAGCCTTCGCGGGGACGGCGGCGCTCGTGGTGGGGCGGTGGGCCGTCCTGCCGACGTGGCTGCTGTTCGTGGTGCTCGGCAACACGTCCTCCGGCGGGGCGGTGGCCCCGGGCCTGCTCCCGGAGCCGTTCAGCACCCTCTCGCGCGTGCTGCCCACCGGGTCGACGGTCTCGGCGCTGCGCTCGGCCGCGTACTTCCCCGACACCCAGCACCTCGAGCCGGTGCTGGTGCTCCTGGCGTGGGCGGTCGGGACGTCGGCGGTGCTGGTCGCCGTCTCCCGCCTCCGGGGCCGGAGCCCGGGGGAGGAGTGAGGCGCGGGCTGGGAGGATCGGCGTGTGAGCACCCAGACCTGGACCGCGGAGCGCGTCGCCCGCCTCGTCGACCACACCCTGCTGAAGCCGGAGGCCACCCCCGCCGACGTCGCCGCCCTGCTGGCCGACGCCCGCTCGCTGGGCGTGCTCGCCGTCTGCGTCTCCCCGTCCTTCCTCCCGCTCGACCGCGCAGCGGCCGAGGGCCTCGTCGTCGCGACCGTCTGCGGCTTCCCCTCAGGCAAGCACGCCAGCGGCGTCAAGGCCGCCGAGGCCGCCGCCGCCGTGGCTGCCGGCGCTGACGAGGTCGACGTGGTCATCGACGTGGGTGCCGCGCTGTCCGGTGACGTCGACGCCGTGCGGGCCGACATCGCCGCGGTGCGCGCCGCGGTCCCCGCTGCTGCGGGCGCCGGTGGGGTGCTCAAGGTCATCGTCGAGAGCGCCGCGCTGCCCGACGACGTCCTCGTCGCCGTGTGCCGCGCCGCCGAGGAGGCCGGGGCCGACTTCGTGAAGACCTCCACCGGCTTCCACCCCTCGGGCGGCGCGAGCGTCCACGCCGTGGAGGTCATGCACGCCACCGTCGGCGGGCGCCTCGGCATCAAGGCCTCCGGCGGCATCCGCACCGCCGAGGCCGCGGTGGCCCTGCTGGACGCCGGCGCCACGCGCCTGGGCCTGTCCGGGACCGCGGCCGTGCTGGGCGGCCTGCCCCGCGGCTGACCCCGGGAGGGCGCCGCGGGCGGGCGGTCAGCGCCGCGAGGTGCTGGCCACCCGCCGCCGCGCCTTGGCCGCGTACATGGACGCGTCGGCGCGGCGCAGCAGCTCCCCGCCGGGCACCGGGGCGTCCGACCAGGCGCTGCCGGTGCTCAGGCCGAGCACCAGCACGAGCCCGTCGACGTCGAGGGGCTCGTCGAGGCAGCCCTGCACCCGGGCGGAGAGGGCCTCGACGGCCGCGGCACCGGGCGCGGCGGGCAGGACCACCACGAACTCGTCGCCGCCGGTGCGCCCCACGCGGGCGGCCGGGCCCGCCGCCACGCGCAGCCGCCGCCCCACCGCCACCAGCACCCGGTCACCGACGTCGTGGCCGTGCAGGTCGTTGACGGGCTTGAACCCGTCGAGGTCGCAGAACACCACGGCCGCCAGGGCGCCCGGCGACGCCGCGGCGCTCGCCGCTGCCAGCGCCTGCGCGGTGCCCCGCCGTCCCAGGAGGCCCGTGAGGGCGTCGTGGTCGGCCGCGTGCAGCAGTTCGGCGTGGCGGGTCTCCTGCGCGAGGCGCAGCGCGGCGTCGGAGCGCTCGCGCTGGCGGGCGAGAATGGCGACGTTCGCCAGCACCAGGGTGGTCAGCGCCAGCGTCGCGAGCTGCTCCGCGGGACCGTCGACGGCCGGCAGGACCCGGGTCGAGACCCCCGCCGCGGCGCCGGCGGACAGCACGAGCGCCCCCAGGCAGCCGGCCTCGAGGGCCCGGCGCCAGCGCCACTCCACGTGGGCGCCCGCGACCAGCAGGCACACCAGCGGCACGAGGCTCGGCAGCCCGGAGGCCACCAGCGAGGCGCTGCCCAGCACCTGGCCGAACAGGACCCGGCGCGCCGTGCGGCCGCCGAGGTCGCCGCCGCCCATCCAGCGCTGGGCCGCGTCGTGGCGCAGGCCCAGGAAGGCCGCCCACAGCAGCGCCACGACGGGCCACGGCCACGCCTGCGGCCCGGAGGAGGCGGCGACCACCGCCCCGAGCAGGGCGAGCACGCCCCCGCACGAGACGGCGACCAGCACCGCGGAGGGGGGTGGGGGCGAGGGGGGTCCGACCCGGTGCACCAGCCCCCCCTCCGCGGCGCCGGCGGCGCCGGCCTCCTCCAGGGGTCGGCACGGCGGCGTCCCGGCTGGAGCGGCCTCACCCGCCCGCCGTCCGCCGCCTCAGAGAGCGAGCAGCGCCCTGACCGCGCCGTCGAGGTCGGCGAGCCTGCGGCCGGCCGCCTCCCGCGCCCGGCCCAGCGCCGGGGCTCCGCCGACCGGCTCCACGACCTCCAGGTAGCACTTGAGCTTGGGCTCGGTGCCGCTCGGCCTGACCACCACGCGGCCCCCGCCGGCCAGCACCCAGCGCAGCCCGTCGGTCGCGGGGACGCCGGTGGTCTCCACCGAGCCCTCCGAGAGGTCGTCGACCCGCTCGACGGCCAGCCCCGCCAGCTCGGCGGGCGGCTCCGCGCGCAGCCGCGCCATCGCGCCGGAGATGAGGGAGAGGTCGGCGACGCGCACCGACACCTGCCCGGTGGCGTGCACGCCGTGGGCGAGCGCCAGGTCGTCGAGGACGTCGAGGAGGGTGCGCCCCTGCGCGGCGAGGTCGGCTGCGAGTGCGGCGACGACCACGGCCGTGGAGATCCCGTCCTTGTCGCGGACCAGGTCGGGGGCCACGCAGTACCCGATGGCCTCCTCGTAGCCGAAGACCAGGCGGGGCGCGCGGGAGATCCACTTGAAGCCGGTCAGGGTCTCGGCGTGCCCCAGCCCGTGGGCCGCGGCGATCCGCCCCAGCAGGCTGGAGGAGACCAGGGAGCAGGCGAGCACCGCGCTGCTGGGCTGGCGGCCGCCCGGGGCGCGCAGGCCGCCGGAGGCGACGTGCTCCCCGAGCACCGCTCCCAGCTCGTCACCGCTCAGGGCGCGCCACCCGCCGTCGCGGGAGGGGTCGGGCACCGCCACGGCGCAGCGGTCGGCGTCGGGGTCCACGGCGACGACGAGGTGGGCGTCGCGCCGCCGCGCCAGCGCCAGGGCCAGGTCGAGGACGCCGGGCTCCTCGGGGTTGGGGAACGCGGTGGTCGGGAAGGCGGGGTCGGGGTCGGCCTGCTCGGGGACCACGGCCACGTCGGTGACGCCCGTGCGGTGCAGCGCCTCCACGGCGACGGCGCCGCCCACGCCGTGCACCGGCGTCAGGACGACGCGCAGCTGGGCCCTGCGGCGGTCGGCCGGCGGGGGGCCGGGCAGCGCCGAGACCGAGCGGAGGTAGGCCTCCAGCACGTCGCCCCCGAGCACCGACCAGCCCCGCTCGGCGCGCGGCACCTCGCGCGCCGGCGGCTGGACGGCGATGGCCGCGGCGATCAGCGCGTCGGCTGGCGGCACGATCTGCGCCCCGCGTCCCGGGTCCTGGGCACCCGAGGCCGCCGGGGGCGTGCACCGCCCGCCGAGGTACACCTTGTAGCCGTTGTCCTGCGGCGGGTTGTGGCTGGCGGTCACCACGACGCCGGCGTCGGCGTCGAGGTGGCGCACCGCGAACGCGAGCACGGGCGTGGGCAGCGGGCGCGGCAGCAGCAGGGCGCGGACCCCGGCGGCGGTCATCACCGCCGCCGTGTCGCGGGCGAAGGCGGGTGAGCCGTGCCGGGCGTCGTACCCGATGACGCACACCGGCGGGCCGGCCTCGGCGTCGGGTGGGCGGGCGACGTCGAGCAGGTGCGCCGCCAGGCCGGCGGCGGCGCGCACCACGACGGCGCGGTTCATGCGGCGGCTGCCCGGGCCCAGGGCGCCGCGGAGCCCGGCGGTGCCGAACTCCAGGTCTCCGTCGAGGGCGTCCGCCAGCTCGGCGGCCGCGGCGGCGTCCCCACCGGCGGCGCGCTCCACGAGGGCGCGCAGCGCCTCGCGGTCGTCGTCGTCGACGTCGCCGTCGGCCCAGGCGAGGGCGCGGTCGCGCAGGGCCCCGGTCAGGACGGCGGGGGCGGTCACGCGGCGTCCTGGGAGAGGACCCGGCGCACCACCTGGGCCAGCAGCGCACCGATGCGGGGGCCCGCCGCCCGGCCGGCGTCGACGACCTCCTGCGGGTCGAGCGGGGTCGGGCTCACCCCCGCGGCCAGGTTGGTGACCAGCGAGATGCCGAGCACCTCCAGACCCGCCTGGCGGGCCGCGATGGCCTCCAGCGCCGTCGACATCCCGACCAGGTCACCGCCCATGCGCCCGGCCATGCGGACCTCGGCCGGCGTCTCGTAGTGCGGGCCGGGGAACTGGACGTAGACGCCCTCGGTGAGGTCGGGCTGCACCGCGCGGGCGAGCCCGCGCAGGCGCGGGGAGTACAGGTCGGTGAGGTCGATGAAGGTGGGGCCCTCCAGCGGCGACGTCGCCGTGAGGTTGATGTGGTCGCTGATCAGCACCGGGGTGCCCGGGCCGCGGTCGGGGTCGATGCCGCCGCAGCCGTTGGTGAGGACGAGCGTCGAGCAGCCCGCCGCCGCGGCGGTCCGCACGGCGTGCACGACCGGGCGCACCCCGCGGCCCTCGTACAGGTGGGTGCGCGACAGGAAGACCAGGGCGTGGCGCTCGACGCCGGCGTCGTCGGTGACGCTGACCGAGCGGACGGTGCCGACGTGCCCGAGGGCGGCCGCGGGGGCGAAGCCCGGCAGGTCGGTGACCGGCACCTCCGCCGTCGTCGCGCCGAGCAGGTCGGCGGTGACCTGCCAGCCCGAGCCGAGCACCAGGGCGGTGTCGTGGCGGGCGACCCCGGTGCGCTCGGCGATCGCCCGCGCGGCGGCGCCGGCGATGTCGAAGGGGTCCGTGCTGGGGTCGGCGTGGTCGAAGGCCGGGTTGTTGGAGTGGTCGGGGCCGGCCGCCGCTGCACCGTCGAAGGGGTCCATCACGTCCGGCACCGTACTGCGGCCCCGGTCCCGGCCGGTGGGGTGCGCTCAGCCGACGGAGCGGCAGGGGCGGGCGCGCAGCTCGGCGACGTAGTCGTCGGGGGCGCCCGCCGCCTCGGCGGCGTCGGCGAGCATCCCCAGGTAGAAGGCGCTCGGCATGCCGCCCTCGTAGTCGTCGAGCACGTACGTCCACGCCAGCAGCTCGCCCTCGAGCGTGTCGACCCGCACCTTGACCTTGGTGTAGAGCCCCAGGTCGGCGCCCTCCCACCGGTCGAGCTCCTCGGCGTCGGCGTCGGTGAGGTCGTAGACGGCCACGAACACCTGCGCCGGGGGGACCTCGGGGTGGGCCGCGTCGGCCTGCTCGGGGACCTCGACGACCGTGGCCAGCGCACCGTCCCAGCCGCGCTCCTCACCGCCGAACGTCAGGCGCCACCCGCGCAGCCACCCCGTCGCCTCCAGGGGCGAGTGGGGGGCCCGGGTGGCCATCCGGTCCGGGTGCAGGTTGCTCGCGTACGCCGCGTACAGCGCCATGAGCGCCGAGGGTAGCGGCGACGACCTCCGCCAGGACCCCGGCCACCAGGAGCCCGAGCGCTGCGGCGCGCGCGCCACCGCCTCGACGAGGTCCGACGGCGGTCCCGGGACCGGCAGCCCGGCGGCGGCCACCGCGTGCAGCCCGACGACGGCGGTGCCGCGCGGACGCACCAGCAGGCCGGCGTTCGCCCGCAGAGCGGGCCCCCGGCCCAGCCCCACCGCGACCCGCACGCCGCGGGGAGGGCGGGCTCGCCGGGGTGGGAGGATCAGGGGCGTGCTGGGACGCAAGCCGGAGGTCGTCGTCGTCGGGGGAGGCCCGGGGGGCTACGAGGCGGCGCTGGTCGCCGCGCAGCTCGGGGCGCAGGTCACCGTCGTCGAGCGCGCGGGGATGGGCGGATCCACCGTCCTCACCGACGTGGTCCCGTCGAAGACCCTGATCTCCACCGCCGAGGTGATGGGCATCGTCCAGGACGCCGAGCTCCTCGGCATGCGCTTCCCCGGCAGCGACGGCGACCCCGCCACGCGCGAGCCCGTCGTCGTCGACCTGGGCAGGGTCAACGAGCGCGTCCGCAGGCTCGCCGAGGCGCAGTCCGCCGACATCGCCCGCCGCCTCGACGCCGAGGGCGTGCGCGTGCTCCGCGGGACCGGCCGGCTCGACGGCACCGAGGGCGTCGTCGCCGACCTCGACGGCGGCGGCACCGAGGACCTCCGGGCCGACATCACCCTGGTCTCCACCGGCTCCTCGCCCCGCGAGCTCGACACCGCCCGCCCGGACGGCGAGCGAATCCTCACCTGGAAGCAGCTCTACCAGCTGGACAGCGTCCCCGAGCGGCTCGTCGTCGTCGGGTCGGGCGTGACGGGCGCCGAGTTCGCCAGCGCCTACGACGCCCTCGGCTCCGACGTCGTGCTCGTCTCCAGCCGCGACCGCGTGCTGCCCGGACAGGACGGCGACGCCGCCGAGGTCATCGAGGACGTCTTCCGACGCCGCGGCATGGAGCTCATGGGGCGCTCGCGGGCGAAGGCCGCGCGGCGCGAGGGCGACGGCGTCGTCGTCACCCTCGAGGACGGCCGCGAGGTGCGCGGCTCCCACTGCCTCATGGCCGTCGGGTCGGTGCCCAACACCGTCGGCATCGGCCTGGAGGAGGCCGGCGTCCAGCTCTCCGAGAGCGGGCACGTGGAGGTCGACAGGGTCTCGCGGACCTCCGCGCGCGGCGTCTACGCCGCCGGTGACTGCACCGGGGTGCTCCCGCTCGCGTCCGTGGCGGCCATGCAGGGGCGCACCGCCATGTGGCACGCCCTCGGAGACGCCGTCAGCCCGCTGCGGCTGCGCAAGGTCTCGGCGAACATCTTCACCGCCCCGGAGATCGCCACCGTGGGGTGGACCCAGGAGCAGGTGGAGTCCGGTGAGGTGGACGGCGAGGTGCTGATGCTGCCGCTGGCCGGCAACGCGCGCGCCAAGATGCTGGGCATCCGCGACGGGTTCGTGAAGCTCTTCGCCTCCACCGGGTCCGGTCGCGTGCTGGGCGGCGTGGTCTGCGCCCCCCGGGCCTCGGAGCTCATCTTCCCGGTGGCGCTCGCGGTCGAGCACGGCCTGACCGTCGACCAGGTGGCCCACGCCTTCACGGTCTACCCGTCGCTGTCGGGCTCCGTGGCGGAGGCGGCGCGCCGCCTGCACGCCAGCCCCGAGATCGCCTGACGGCGGGCCCCCGGCCGCTCCGCCGCCCTTCCGTCGCCCCTCCGCTGGCGATCACGGGCTTGCGGAGCGCGTCCTGGGCGGACGTCTCCGCGAGCCCGTGATCACTGGGCCCGGTGGGGCCAGCGGCGGGTCAGGAGCTGACGGCCGGGGTGGCGTCGGCGATGGTGCAGATCACCGCGCCGGTCGTCAGCGTCGCGCCGACCTCGGCCGCCAGGCCGGTCACCACGCCGTCCTTGTGGGCCGTGAGCGGCTGCTCCATCTTCATCGCCTCGAGGACGACGACCAGGTCGCCGGCCACCACGGTGTCACCCTCGGCGACGGCGACCTTCACCAGCGTGCCCTGCATCGGGGCGACCAGGGCGTCGCCGCCCGCGGCCTTCGCCGCGGCCGCGGCGTTGCGGGGGCGCTTGGGCTGGCGGCGGGCGGACTGCACCGCGCCACCCACCTGCGCCCCGGCCTCCATGACCCAGCCGGGCAGGGTGACCTCGAGGCGCTTGCCGGCGACCTCCACGACGACGGTGGAGCGCTCGGCGTCGTCGTGGTGCGGTGCGTCCGCGGTCGGTCCCGACCAGGGGGCGGCGGAGCCGGCCCACTCGGTCTCGATCCAGCGGGTGTGCACCGCGAAGCCGTCGGCGGCGGTGAAGGCCGGGTCGTCGACCACCAGGCGGTGGAAGGGCAGCACCGTCGGCATGCCCTCGACGACCATCTCGGCCAGCGCGCG
>Ga0325403_1004974_pt1 | contig 12455 bp, 9 predicted proteins | sample PopdelMetagenome_19_FD_205665 | JGI IMG/M metagenome (GOLD analysis project Ga0325403, IMG submission 205665) | Populus deltoides microbial communities from Bellville, Georgia, United States - Xylem-PdKOR-R4 | ecosystem: Host-associated > Plants > Phyllosphere > Stem > Wood/Secondary xylem...
CTAATGTGTGCTGTAAGACACCATGCTTTAGCGAAATGTAAAGTCATGATATCACCATAAATTCATTCTTCAACTCTATCTGGGACTGTCATTTTTCTGCAGAAAATTGACAAGCAAGGCACTGGCCAGCAATCTTCGTGACTTTTATTTTAATTGTTGTCTTCAAATTTCAGTTCACTTCCATAATGACTTCAATGTTATGTAATAGACTAGCAAGTTGAATTCCAGGCCACGAATTAATTCGCAGAATTTACTTTTGTTCTTCAGCCAACTTGAGAAACATACATGTGATTTGGGAAATTAATGCTATTGTGGTTTTTTAGTTGAGTGGACTTTCTTCCTTTATCTGCAGATGCTATTGCAAGAAGGCTGTTCCGTTGGCTAGCTTTGCTTTTTTTTTCCAATGTAATTTATTTGTGTACCATTTCTGTATCACTAGATAAGTATTGAATCCAATCCATAATCGTCTATAGTCAGCTGCTACATGTCATAGACCGATGGCCCTCTTGAATGCCAGCCCAGGCCATGTTTTGTCAGTTCTTGTGTTGTAGAGTACAATTGAACCAGGGATTGTCATGAGCAATTTTGCAGATTATACGTTTCATCTGGTAAATTGAATAAATGAACTGGCAATAAGCCTGTAATACAAAGCTTTGAATCGGGTATTTTATGTACTGCCTCTGTCGATATAATCTTCTCAGTAATTACCTGTGAATTGCATGAACACGACCGAGCACATGATCTATTCAAGCTATTCGACTGTTGTACAAGTAGATGCATATTACTTAACCTGGAGAACGTTAAAATTGGAGCAGGATGATCCTTGACCAACTGCAAAACTCCATTGCATCTCCTTGATCTGCAAAAAGCTCAGAATGACAGGCTCTGATGGATATGGCGAGACATGCATGTTTCTAAAGTAGAAATTCCAGACAACAATAGGTCCACGTTATCATTACCATTTATTGGGTAAGGATAATCAGCAAGAACAACAAGAGAAATTGAAACCATTCCTTTGGAAACAATAATAGCTATACAAATCCAACACTGTATACCAGGCTGGGGGCATATTTGGTGGTGGAATGTTCACACAGTCTTCAGAATACCTCTCTATCTCTCAACATCATGTCAGGATTTAAAATGCTCGATACAGAAGGGGGGAAAAATGCTACAGTAAAATGAAGAATTATGGATAAAATGACTGTCTTTTTTACTCTTGTTACTGCAAAGGGCTATAGAATTGAGAAGCCCTCCTGGGCAAGCTGTATAAGGGAACTGTTTATGTTGCAACTTGTGATGAGAAACTTCATGAGTGGACAGCACACTGTCTTACAGATAGTCTTTGAATTCCTTCTTCATTTACTGGTTTCTTCTAAAATGGAGATTTCACAAGAACTGGGCCATCCCAGTTATGCAGCAAATCCGCAAGCTGCAAGAATTTATCAGGTCATTGACGAAAACAGAATTTTATCAGAAACTTAAATCTTGCAGACTTCCAATAACCCATTAAGCAGAGAACGTTGAAGAACATCCTGAAATTTCATGGTAACTGGCATGCAAGCTGAAAAGGCAAGAAAGCACAAAAAAATGTACTAGGAAATTTTTTCCTCTCCCTTGAAGCTTCACGAGGAAATATTCATAAACAGCTCCTTGAGTAATTAATGGAACATGGAGGTCCACATGACCTAAGTTTGCGAACGACTCTCCAACCCAGAAAATGAAAGGAAAGAAAAAAACAACAAAAGCAAACAATATGAAGATATTGTTGCCATGAACCCACCAGTTAACTAGAAGTTTTATTGCAAAACATGTGACGCGCGGAATTTGATAAGCTGATTCTTTTTTCTTCTTTTTTTTCTTTGTTTTTTTCTTTGTATTTTCAGAATTAGATAGTTCATTAACAAATGCCTGATTGAATAACTTCAGGTTTGAATTTCAAAGAAGTGCATCTGCAGGAAGGGGGGGGGATCTAGGCTCTGTCAAATGCCAATTCAGGTAAAGACATGCAACTTGTGAGTCTAAACGAATCAGAAGAAGGATGAACAGTAGGACACCTTAAATAGTAAGTAGTTCAGTATCAAATACCTGCTGATCCTTGGCTAGTGTTGTGTCACCTCTGAGTTCACCCGTGCGCCACCATGAATCTCTGCCAGGGGATTCACAATGAAGCCAGCACCACCCTGAAGCCGCAACCTTTGGTTCCCCAAGTTACTTGTTTCAGATTGGCCATTCCTATCAGCTCTATGGCGCACAGCAGCTGATAATGAAGTGCCCCTGGATGAAGAAATCCTTGAGTTTGAATAGCGGCCATCTGTTTTCCTCCAGAACTTGGAGCTCAAAAAGTCTGCACCAGGTAGTAAACAACATGTGGTTCTGTTGGAATCTCTGTTAGTCATCCCTCGACTTGACACGGCCAAATCATATGATATCTCATCCAGTGCCAACTCTAGGCCATGCACACGTGTTTCAAGGGAACGCATCCCATTTTGTGAGCTCCCAATGAAACTCTACATGTGATAAGATAATGGGAGAAAGCGTGAACAGAAACCTTCATTAAAAATACTAGTGCTTGAATCAGCAATATACATCATATAATCCAAAGTGGTTTATTAGCATTTATTTTAAAGATGTATATGATTCTTTTAAAGATGTGATTCCAAATTGACAAGTCTTACAAAATGTTTTCAATTATGTTCAACAATGAGATGGACAGTTTATAACAAGGAAATCTACATACATTGACCATTTTAATTTTCACCACCAAAGTACTGATAAGTTATTCTAAGATGAAGCCCAAGTTTCTAGTCAGTGGAACAAACCTGCAGGAGATCTAGTAGGCTAGATTGCTGTCTTTCAATCTGAACAAGCTGGTTGCGAATTAAAGATAAATCCTCAGGCTCCTTGTGGTTGCTATGTTGATTCTCTGTCCCACTGCTAGCTACAACAGTAGACTGAGGGCTCTCCTCGTAACAAGGAGCCACTCGAGAACCAGACTTGAAACCACCAAATTTAAGCGTCTTCTCATCAGAGTTCTTACTGAAAAGGGCTCGTTTTGTTTCTGGCTTTGCAAACCTTCTTTCTGAAACATTAGCATTTTTCTCATTACGATCATTTTCCCCAGCTGCAGTTGACGAAATACTATTAGGAACTGAAATCTCAACTTTCCAGTCCACGAGCTTCTTCTGGTCCACTTTCCCGTACATTGCTAGACTTGTTTTCTTCTCGGTACTCTTTAGAGGACTCCTCTTCCTAGCCGTGGCTGCTAATGAACCGTCAGGTGGAGTAGTCCTCATAGCCAAAATGGATTTTTTCCCCATTTGAGTGGCTTCAGAACCAGCAGCGCAAGAATTCTTGGATCCAGACCAGTGACGCTTATCACTCGCATCTTCTGTGATCATAAAAGACCAAAATTTGGAAACGGGTTACACAGACAAACAAGAACAAAATCCCATAATTTGCAACACATGGCATATGCCATGTAGAATGTTAAAAATCCCAGATTTATTTAACAATAAATCTAAAGACCACAAAAAGATCAAAACAGGGTAAATTCCATAATTTAAGTCTAAATAAATATAAGAAATTAAAAAAATCTGGCTTCAAATCAGCAGAAATTGTCCCATCTACAAATCAACAAAACCAAAGCAAATTAACTTCTTCTCCAATATAATCCACATCTACAAGGATCAAATCTAAAAGAGAAAAGAAAGAAACAGCAACATTACTCCTCAAGCCATTACCTCTGGAAGAAGCCAGTGATCGAGGAGGCGGAGATGCCTCCTCTGACACATCCGGAACCTGCTTCCATGCCTCTATTGTCTCATTCATCACTTCCCTTGCAGCCTTCACCTAAATTTAAAACAAAATAAATAAATAAATAAACATGGACACACACGAACACTAACACAATCAAACCAGGAAAAAAAAAAAAACCTTGTCAAATCTCCGATTCTCGAAAACTTTCAAGCACTCACTCTTAAACTCAGCAACACCATCCCTCTCCACAACAGCCAACTTCCTCAACGCCTCAGCCGCGGCTTTCCTCGAATTCCAATCCTCACTACTCAAAAACCCAACCAAACACTTAACCAAACCTCCAATCCCTCCTCCAATCCCTCTCGCTCCACCAACACCAATCACACTCCCTACAACTACCAGTCCCGCAAATCTCGCTTTATACCCTTCACTCCTCACCAACCTCTCCATTCTCGGCACCAGCACCTTCCCTAACCTCCCCGGTTCCGGATCCGGCGCCGCATCGATCGCGGCGGCCAGACACAGCGCGGATCCAATCTGCGCATTCAATTCCTGCTCCGTAAACACCGATTCACTCAACTGCTTCAAAAAGGCAGTCGAGAATGGCAGTTTCGTGACATTGGAAGCGAGAGAGGTTATTGCTGTCAGACACTGTGAGCGGATGACAGAGGAGTCAGGGTCACGGAGACGGCGAGTAATGTAAGAGAGGATTTTAGGGAGAGAGTTTGAGAGAGAATTAGAGTAGAGAGCAGAGAGAGTAGAGAGAAGGTGAAGGCACTGTTTGCGTACTAACGTCTTGTCGTTTGCGTCGGTGGAGAGAATGCAAGAGAGGAAAGTAGGAAGTGTCGTGCTATCCAAGGATCCTGCTATTTTTTCTAATTCTGTTGATGCTATCTTGTACGTGTCCCTGTCCGACAGCTTTGTTATCAGAGTTAGCACTTTTAGTTTCAGTTTCTGCGCCATTTTTCTAAGCTCTGATGGTTGTGGTGGTGCAGCTAACGGTGGTCGGGTGGTGGCGCTGGTGGTATTCGTGGCAGCATTGCCAGTGGTGGTGGTTCGGTTGGGTCTTTTCCTTTCCGGTGTGGTGAAGCTGTCTCAGTTGAGCATGAGCCTTTTAAACTTAAAAGTAGGTGGGTGGTTATGGCTAACGGGGACTGATGTAAGCAAAGCTGATTGAGAGATTTAAAACGATGCTGTTTTACTTGTGCTGAACACAAGACGGTGACGTTTTCTGTTTAAGCTGGGTTTAAGGGAATCAACGTAGCTGGAAGTTACTATTATGGCTCTGGTTGCGTTGCATGTGAAAGACAATAATGTAGATAAAGCAAACAATGTAAAAAGCTGCTTTAAATATGGGCAACAAGTTTTCCTTGCATAGTTTTGTCCCAAAAAAAAACATGGGCAGATGCAGAAATTTAAGGAAAAAAAAATGTGAAGAGCTCATTAAATTCTTTAAATATTTTTAAGATTTAAATTAATAGAAAAAAACAAGTTATTTGATCACCGAATCATCTTTTTTCAAAAAAAAAAGTAAATAAATTGATACGACTCGGTAAGACTTGATGTCTAACTATATCTACTATACTAAATGAGTGTTTGGAAACGCTGGTCATTTTGTTTTAGATCGTTTTGATATATTGATCTTAAAAATAATTTTTAAAAAATAAAAAAAATTATTTTGATGTATTTTAATATAAAAAACAACCACAATCATACTCTTAATAATATTTTTATAATATTTTTGCAACTCAATTAATGCACATAATATCAATATTTTGATGAGATTCAAGTACCCTCCAAGTGAATATCCCAATAATTAATTAATTAATTAATAACAAGGTAATTGCTCGTTTTGAAATAAATCCTCTGTGATAAGAATGAATTTTGCTTTCTCTACACTTTAAGCAACATCTTCCACAGCCTTCAAACATCACGCACCGACCTTACCTAATCTACACTCGCTGCCATTATTTTTGATGGATTTTCCAGCAAAAGGAACCGCTCTTTACTTTTCAGTGACTTGGCACACCCGAGTGAGACTCTGGATCTACTACCACGGCATGGGGAAATTTCAGATGGAAGCAGGACCACGGTATTGTGGTCCTCGAAGAAATGATCGAATTGTGCGCGTCATGGTAGTTATTACGGGTAACAATTAGCGCCAAAAACTAAGGAGTCACGTGACGCTGACACGGATTTACAACCAAGATGCCCCGTATCCTATGACTCAAATAGTGTTTCAGGGGTTAATCATAAATATGTAGGGCAGTTCGATTTTGTATTTTTAAAAAAAAAATTTATTTTCTTTTCAAATTAAATTTTTTTAATATTTTCAGATATCAAAAATATTTTTTAAAAAAATATATATTATTTTAATATATTTTTAAATAAAAAAAAAATTTAAAAAACAATTATTACCATGTTTATCCTCTAACTCATAAACCTTTAAATAAATTAAATTTTTATATTTTATCAAGCCAGTCTGTTATTACTAATAAATTAACACTAAACATTATTAAAAATCATTTTTTATACAGTTAATAAGTTACTTTTATAATAACAACCATTATTCATATTTAAGTGGTGATGTTTACTTTATTATCACAATATAAATCCAAACCTAAGACTAATTAAGGCCAAGTTAATTATGTTACGAAATAAATTCTTTTATGATTATTTGTATGAAATAATAGTACTCGAAAATTGATTTGATGATGCCTTAATTAATTACGTCATGCAACTATGAGCCATCTAAATAAAAATACATTTGCCATGCATTTACTTGCCCTGTTTGTTTGCTGAAAAATAATTTTTTGTTTTAAAATGATTTTCTTGAAAAGTAAATTTTTAAAAAGTAAATTATTTTTTTATGTTTGATAGTGTCATTAAAAATAAATTGAAAAATATTTTCCAATATTTGGTTATGTTCTGGAAAATTAGCTTAAAAATAGTTTATTAATATTTTATTTTTTTTCAAGTTTACTAAAATAATAAGGAACAAATCTTACAAATTAAAAGTTGAATGAGAATGAAATTGAAAAAAATCTAATTTCATAAATTATCTCAAATAAAATAAATAACAATCAAAATAATGGAGATCAAATCTAACAAATAAAAAAATTAAAAGATGATGAAATTAAAATAATTATAATTATAATTTCATAAATTATTTCAAATAAAATAAGTAACAATCAAAAGAATGAGAACCAAATTTAATAAATAAAAAATTTCAATAAAAAAATGATAAGAGAAAAACAAATAACAATCATAAAAATGAAGATTAAAGTTAATATAAAAATCAAATTAAATCAAATTTTAAGGGATGAAATTAAAAAAAAATATTCAAACAAAAAATATATCAATCAAAAGTTTGAGGACCAAATTTAATATAATCAGTAAATAATATGATATTTTTAAATTTTTCACAACTTCTAGAAAGTGTTTTTCGTCCAAAATAAAAGGAAAACACTTTCCTGAAAATAAAGCCAAATTTTTCTTTAACTGAAAAGTATTTTCTGTTAATCAACTTTTCTAATGATAAACAAACATATGAAAGTTTGGAAAGTGATTTCCGAGCAAACAAACACCACTAAACTTAATTTCCTGAAAAAGAAAGAATATATTGAATTTATTTATTTATTTAATTTTGGAGGAAACGATCTGATCAGCTGTCATGTTGCTGATCTATACGATAGATTATTTAAGAAGCTCTCTTCCAGGTTTGGTTGCCACCTAATAATTGGGGACGCAAATTCTAACTGATTGATTAGTGGTTGAACGGTTCAACATTATTTTGTCTTAATAATATTTTAGACAATGAATAATGAAGTCGTACGTCTAGTCCTATAGATTAATTTGAGCAGGAAGGATGTGTATATATATATTTCTATACATATTTCTTCTCTTCTGTACATTTCTTTGACTTTCTTTTGTAATTTACTCCGTCAGCTGCTCTCACTTTATATAAGCTTAAGGTAATAATTCATTCTTTCAGCACGCTCATTTTAGCTTAAGGTGGATAATGTAATTTGGGGTGTTGGATATCGATTTTTGTTTTTTAAAATATTTTTTATTTAAAAATATATTAAAATAATATTTTTTTAAAAAAATTATTTTTATCCAACCTGTTGAAAACGCGATACCAAAACAAAAAGCTTAATAATAAAAATATTATTTAATATCATGGTTTTTTTTAAAAGTATTTTTCGTTGGAAAATATGTTAAATAATATTTTTTTATTTTTAATATTAGTACATTAAAATAATATAAAAATATAAAAAAAATCAAATTTTATCCAACCTATTTCAAACGCAATAATAGAAGAGAGGGCTTAACAAGTAGAAATAATATTCTTTATCGTGGTTCAATAGTAGTTCAAGTTCAATAATATCCATTAGCCGACAGTTCTCTTAACATGACGTGAACATTAAAGTGAAGAAACCATTGCCAAAACAAATCATTTGTGCGCCCAGCTAGCCTACCATGCATGCATTTGTCTACTGCTGGGCCATTCTTGTGTGCTTAATTACTAAAGCTAGTTCGCTTGCATGTTTATTACATGCTTCAGAAATGGAAATGGAAGCTCTCATCACTCTATTCATACGGGAATTAAGTAAACTAATCATAGTTTGCTGTAATTAATGACGTTTAACTTGTTTGTTTAGTCAGAAGCTACTCAGTATGTGGGCCTCAGACGTCCTTCACAGCACACAACCACCGCATCTCCTTTACGAACCTGCATCAGAAAAAATTAAAGAAGCTCAAAAAGAGCGTCCCAGTTGGTGAAAAGTTGTCGTCAATTGGTTGAATGGCAATCATGCAGGGAGGAACTAAGTTTTAAAAAATAAACAAAGAGAAACTACATGAGAAGAGAATATTTTAAACGAGGTACGTACTGCCTTTTAGAAAAGTTCTGTATATGATAGAAATGGATAGTATAAATGGTGATCGACAGCACACATTAATGTATTTATATATGTTGATAATTCTAAGATCCTAGCTAGTTTACACGCCAACTCAGTTTTATTTCTATTCTAGAAATTAAAAAATAAAATAAAAATTATTTTTATCCTCTTATATAATAAATATAAATCTGCATAATTTTCTCTCTATAGCCTTTCTTTCTGATCTCTAATAGCATGACACACACCTAGATTGAAACATTAAATCTGAAGCAAAATTTTTGTTTTCTTATACTCGAGAACCAAGAATTTCTTGTTGATGTTATTTTACTCAAACTATATTCATCATGACAATGAATAACAGTGAAAAAGTAAGTTTTTTAAGTGAATCTCAATTGAATGACATTTGTGAGTTTATTTTATGTTAAATTAGTGAGTGATGATTAAAATATCATGAATGTACACTTGATTTAACGAAAAATGAATAATTTTGGACGTTGTTAAAAAAATCATGAAAAACCCAGTTTGATAGATTAGGGTTGTTGTTTCCAAAGCTATAAAAACCCTGATTAACTGGACAAGGTAAAGGGAATTGGACAGAGATGCTCAAGCACAAATGAATGAGGAGCTGTCTATCTGGGTGGAAGCTTGTTGTCAGTGATGTGTTCAGATCAGAACCAGATTGCTCAAAGCTTCTCTGTGTTATGGTTGGAGATCGATGGTGTTCAAACTACAGGGATGGCGGTAGTTACTATTGTCTTTGTAGCCCTTGGTTTCATATTGCCAGCTTCAATAGGGATGCTGCTGGCAGGGATGATTCTGCTGTATCTTTTTCCAGGCATTGTGGTGGGCTATGTTGCAAAATATTTGTGGAGAACCATCGAAGGAGCTTCTCAAAAGAATGGAGGTCTATTAATTTCTTGGTGCAAAATATTTATAAAAACAATTGTTATCACAGTACCAAACAGCCTCGAGAATTCCAAAACTCCCAATGATACTCAGGATTTCCCATAAAAAATCAAGCCTATAATTACATGCAAGAAAGAAAAGTTGTAGCTAGAGATATTATTATTATTATTATTATTATTTATAAGTTATGGATTTTTTATTTTTTATTTTTGTATTTGTTTTTTTAAGATGAATTCAAGAAATAATTAATAGAATATCACTAATTACCCTTTAAATATCATAAAATGTTTGAATCTTACCAAATATTTTAACCAAAATCAAAGACATTGAAGTAGATTGCACAAGTCAGCTCATCATTATCACTGTATACCATGTGCTATTTTCTAGTTTTAATGGGGGGATCGAGACGCAAAGTTTCTTTAAAGAATGGCAGAGTCTTTGGACATAATAGCAGCAAAGCTGTAAGTAGGCTGCTGCAATATTTATGCATCCATTGAAGACATTCTCTAGGGAAAAATGCATGTTGTTATGCGGTCTCTGTTTCAAAAACCAAAGACATTGAACTACAATTGTTTTGTCTTCAAGTCAGCAATTATCATAAGCAACAGGGAGAGAAACCTACTTTTTTAATTTCCTCTTTCTATATATATATATATATATATATATCCTTCTCTAGTGCTGTATACATGTGATTGCATGTGGTTTATGAAAGCAAGTATATATGTCAAGTAATGAATCTCGGGATATCCTGCTGATATTAGGAAGAAACAATTGTCTAGACTTGCATGTGTCATGAGTGGACTCATCACCATTGTAATTCCAAGTTTTCGATAGAGGGGATGACAAGTTTCCTTTTGCTTTATATATATATATATATATATATATATATATATATATATATAACAAATAGTTTTCAGGTCTATGTTGCTGCACTGCCAATAGGATAAAAACAATTCTAAACATAACAAAAATCAATGAAATAATCGTTAAAAAAATTTTAAGAATGAAATTAGAAAATAAATTAAATTAAAAGAAAAAATCTCCTAACTTGACTTCTTATCTAATTCAGGTTTAAAATTAAACTTGTAGGATTTGTTTCGATATGATCCAGTCGACTTGATTGGTCCAAAAATAACCTGGATGATCGTTGAAAAAAAATCTAAGGACAAAATTGAAAAAAAAGATAAAATTTAAAGAGAAAAACCTCTTAATTTGAATCCTTTCTTAGCTCAGATTTAAAATTAAACATGTAAGATTTTTTCTGATTTGACTTAGTCGGTTTAAAGACAACCCAAATAACTAGTAAAAAAAAATATAGATGAAAGTAAGAAAAATAGGACAAATATAAAATCTAAATTGTAAAAAAAATAAGATAAAACTTGATTTTTTTTATCATGTTAGACATTTCAGTCATTTGTGTTTTTAATTTGGTAATTTCATTATAATTTCAAAATAAATCTCAGCTAAGGAATCAATTGCGAGGAAAAAAAAGTTTGAAAATGAAGAAAAGAAAAGGCGGGGGGGTCACATGATTCATTGTTGATATTAACAGTGAATTAGCTGTAGCTGACACTCCAACTTTTTAGATTTATTAAGTAATTTTATTATGGGTTTTTTTTGTTTGAAGTTGCTTGTCTTAATTTGCTGGGAAGGGCAAGCCACATCACCAAGAACCGATGCCGGAAAAATATTGATGACTTTTATTCTTCCGTGGTTCCTTTAACAAAAATAATATTTTTAAATGTTGGCTCTGAAGAAAAAAATAGGATAATCAACATTATTGAATGATTACGTTAATTTTGTCAATAAATATTCAGGTTTTGTCATTAATCCATCTACTCCATTATTAATTTTTAATTAATCACGTTATAGTTGGCACTCTAGAATTTATTCAATTAATGTGGGTATGATTGTTTTTTTAAATATTTTTTATTTAAAAATATATTAAAATAATATTTTTTTTATTTTTAAAAAATTATTTTTGATATCAGTACATAAAAATAATCTAAAAACATAAAAATATTAATTTGAATTAAAAAAATAAAATTTAATTTAATTTTTTTAAAAAATACTTTTAAAACACAAAAAAAACAGAAATCAATCTGTTAATCTGTTAACTACTTAATAAAAAAGGGTCGCTCAGATTTTGGGGAATTAAATGGAAAATAATTCTAAATCTCAAGGATCACTAAAATTAATAATGACCCCGAATTTGAAATTAACAAATATTCTCAATTTCAAAGAGTAAATTTAACGAGCAATTAACTAAAAAATCAAAAGGATAAATGATTAAACATTAAGACCTACAAACCTCAGGGATAAATTGCATTTAATTAAAAGAAAAAAGAAAAGCACGTAATTCTTCCTCCTTTTTTATGATTGGAGTGGGCATCGAGCATTTCATGTGAAGGTTCTCTTGTTCAATTTTGGCTATGGAAACTGTGGACCCTACTTAGCTAATAATTAATAATATGATTGTTGTTATTTTTTAAAGTAATTTTTTATTTTGAAAAAATATTAAAATTATATTTTTTAAAAAATTATTTTTGACATTAATATATTAAAATAATCTGAAAATATCAAAATAATATTAATTTAAAATAAAAAATAAAGATAAAAATAAAATTTAATTTTTTTCAAAAATACTTTTAAAATATAAAAATAAATAAGATTTTAATTAGGCTTATATCTTTATCATGTACGATGGCAGGGCGGCATTGCATTATTTTTTTTTTCAACCCTTCATCATTCATTCCATGTGGAGGCAAAACAGACACTATTTTTAGTGTATAGTTTTTGGGTTCAAATAAATGTGGAGACAATTAGGCAATGTGCTGATGTTTTTCTCCTCCTCCGTCAGATCCTACTGCTCCCATCGAAATCATATCA
>Ga0325403_1004979_pt1 | contig 12450 bp, 3 predicted proteins | sample PopdelMetagenome_19_FD_205665 | JGI IMG/M metagenome (GOLD analysis project Ga0325403, IMG submission 205665) | Populus deltoides microbial communities from Bellville, Georgia, United States - Xylem-PdKOR-R4 | ecosystem: Host-associated > Plants > Phyllosphere > Stem > Wood/Secondary xylem...
AGTTTTATCAAGACTAAATTATTATTTGCTAAGTGTGCTTTCTAATAAAAAAAATCGAGTAAGGATTGTCTCGATGTAACCTGGTCAACTTGACAGGTCCAAAAACAAATCGAACAACCGTAAAAATATAGTTTAACTAAACAAATTCAAGAAGACATATTTTTAAAAAACATTATTGAGACAAAAACATATTTGATCAACTTAAGTTAACTCGAGTTAACATGTCAAATTTGCGACCCGAATTATGAGGTTAAAATAAACTTCATAGAAAGCAAATCAAAACCAAATATGAAATCTAATTATCAATTAAATCAATGTTGAAGAATGAAATTGAAAAGGAAAACAATTAAAAAAGAGAGAAAAAACAAATAACTCGAGTCAACTCGGGTTCACCTTTCAAAACTGCAACCCAAGTCATATGACTGGGATAACTCCATAGAAAACAATCTAAACAAACTATGAAGTTTAATCCTTAATTAATCAAATATCAAATGATGAAATTTTACAAAAAATAAATTAAAAAAGATAAAAAAAAAAGACCCGAGGCAACCCTAAGTTAAAAAATTCAAGACAACATATTTTTTTAAAAAAATATTGAGACAAAAACATATTTGACCAACCTAAGTTAACTCAGGTTAACATGTCAAATCCACGACCTAGATTATGAGACCAGAATAACCTCATAGAAAGCAAATCAAAACAAAATATGAAACTCAGTTTTCAATAAACTTATTGTTAAATGTTGAAATTGAAAAAAAAATCAATCTAAAAACATTATACAATAAAACGACCTAAGTCTACATGGCTTAGTTCGCAAAACATGTGACTTGAGTTATAAAACCAGGATAACATCATAGAAAGTAAACCAAATTAAATCATGAAGCCTAATTTATAATTAACTCAATGTTAAATTATGAAATTAAAAAAAATACCAATTAAAAAAAGATAAAAAAACTGAGCTAACCCGTCAAACCCGTAATACGAGTTATAATGAGATTGAGGCAAACCATTAACAAATATTAAAAAAAAAACTTTGAGTCGTACCCTTGTTATTTTCAAAAAAACTCCAATAGAAAAGGAGTAAAAAAGAATGTTACAGGTTGAAATATAAAAAAAAAGAGCTTACAAAAATGAAACAAAAAATCAAAGAAGCTCGAGTGAACCTTGTAAACTCAAGTTAAACTCTCAAACCCGCAATACATTAAATTCTTGACCCGAGCTCAACACCTAAAAAACTAAATGTTAGAGGATGAAATCAATCAATTTAATTCAGCTTAAAAATAAAATTCCTTCATAAAAAACGAAATTCAACAAAGACAAAAACAAAAGAAAAAACCAAGGCAACCTATGATATTTTCAAAAAGACTAAAAAATATCATATAAAGTGAATTAAAAAGGAACAAAATGTTGGAGGATGAAAAAAAACAAAGAAATCGGGGTCAATCTCTTAAACCTGCAAACCATTAAATTCTAGACTCGGACTTTACTAAAAACCTAAAGACTCATCAAATTAAATGTTGAAGGATGAAATAAAAAAAAAAATCATTCAAAAAAGATCTCGCAAGGTAAAAAAAATACAATAATAATAAAAAAGGATTAAATTTGATAGGAAAAAACTAAAGAATGATGAAATTGCAAAAAAAAAAACAAAAAACAATTGTGAAAACCATCTAAAGTAATTTAATAGACTATTCTAAATAAAAAAAAATGCAACAAAGAGAACAATGATGAAATTGAAAAAACCACATGATTTCATAAAAGTATTCTAAATTAAAAAAAAAATTGAAATAAAGAGAACATGGATGAAATCATAAGTAGAACAAACTTTAGGGACTGATTTGATTTTTTAATTCCAACACGAAAATTGACTAGGAGAGAGGAGAAAAGAAAAAAAAACAAAATGCCACCTGTGCCACACCAGCCGTTATAGTGCTACACGCACCGCTGATTTGTGGAGGGGACATCGAGATCCTTTGAATGCCACCCTGGAATCACGGTTTTTGCTATTGGATGGCGCTACACACGCTGTCCATAGATGACAAACACTGTTCACCTGATTCTATTTTTCTTTTTAATTTAATTTTTTTATTTACCAAATTATATTCTTGCCTTTAATGACACCAAATAACTATCAAATGACCATATCTAAATAACAAAAAGCCTCGGAGTCAAAGACAATTGTTTTAAATTTTCATGGGCAGTTAAGTAACTTACTTGTTGAAAAATCAGGTCAAAGACTAAAAGCCTCTAGACCCAAATAATTTTTTTTTTGTCTTTCAAAAGTAATTAAATAATCACATTGTGTAAAGAAAATGTAAAAATATCATATAGACCCCTTTTAGTAATGGCTAATGTGTTCTATGAAAAATATCATCATACCCCTAACCCCTAGATGCAAGGCATGCTACTTTGTCCACTAAAATCAGTCTTTCATTATGTGAATTCATGGTGAAAGACTGATTTTTTTTTAGTATAATATAAGAAAAAACTCGTTGTTTTTTCTTTTTTCAAAATTGAGTAATTGAATTCTAGCTTAACTGAAACACCGAACTTATTTACTCGATTGAGAGCATTTGTCGATTAAGCCATTAAGTTGCTAGCTACTTGTTAGGCATTTACAAAGCTGTGACTGAGTGGGCCATTTTATGTGAATATCTATAATGGTGTCATTCTGAACTTAAAGAGCCTAATTTCAATGAAAGTCCAATTTATTGTGTCAAAGAAATTGTTGAAAAAAAGAAGTTCAAAGCATTAAGGACTAGAGTTAACATGCTACTGTAGTTAGCAAGTATAGGTCCGAATTCTTTGATGTCCAAATTTCAAAAGGAGCTTCAATTCATTTAATAACATATATACATGGTTCAATTGTTCGATCATTAGTGTTTATTAATTAATAAGAAGCTTATTCCGTACAGGAAATTGCCAATTTTATGGGTAAGAATAAGAAGCATACGTACTATAAGCTAAATTTAGTTATATTGGGTATTACTTTTATAATTTGATTTAATTTATTTTTCAATTTATGGGTATTAATTACTTTTTCTATTTGATTAAAAAAATTCCCTTTATTTTCCGGCTCAATTTTCTCAGTTTGGAATAGGCCAACAGTTGACAACATACTTGTGTAAAAATTAATTAGGACTGATCTTGTTTGCTGAGTTTATTTTTATTTTGTCATTTGCAGCCCAAATTTGCTAATGGGATTGTCGCCATTTAATCAGCTCATGTGTTGTGTAGGCCTGTGAGTGTTTCTTTTTTAAACTTTTATTCTATGTAGTGATAATCAAATGATTTTTTAAAAAATCACAAATCAAATTAAAATATTAGACTGTGTTTAATTAGTATTTTAAGTTAGAATAAACAAATACATAAGAGACAAAAATATATTTGTTGAAGAAAATGAAGATATATAGTTACCTAAAATAAATTTGTTTTTGGAATAATTTTTTTTGATGAATTTTTATATTCTTAAAACAAAAAATATATGAAAACATGTCTTCTCCATTTTCACAATCTTTATCTTTTATATTAAAAAATAATACTAAACACTACTTTAATAATCAAGTTTAACAATCTCCCCCTCTACATAGGGAATGAGGCTTGAACCTATACTATTGGAGTATTGGAGGGAGGAGAAATACATTCCTCATTTTTTCTATCAAGATAGACATATCTTGACAAAAAATTAAAGTAGAATTTCTTTTATCGGTTTTCATGAAATAGTCCACTAACAAATAATTTTACAGGAAGAAATTCAGATAAATATATCTTTTAGATATAAGTCAAATAAATCTAATTCTAAAATTAATTTGGAGTAATGAATATTGGTTTTTGGTATTTGTGGCCAAAATTACCTAGTGAGCCATTTTATGAGCGCATTTAATATGCAGGGATGTGGGTGCTTGTTTTTACTCAACTTTTATTTTATTTTATGATGTAATAATCAAATGCTTTAAGAATAAATTAGAAATCAAATGAAAAAAAATGGTTATGTAGGTTATATTTGGTTAGTATTCAAGGGAAGAGAAATACAAATATATTTGATTAAAAAAATATAAATAAAAAAATAAAAAATAAATATATCTTTGTGATAATTTAGGAATAAATTTTATTAATTTTAAGATAACAAGCACATAAAAACATCTTTTTTATATTCAGAATCTTTGATTTTCTTATTCTGAAATGATAATGATAAATTTCAATAAAATGCAAAAATTTCCCTTTATTTTCCTACTCAATTTTCCCAGGATTCAAACACAAATGTTCCTTCTGCTTTAATTGGTGGTTAATTATTTATTCAACACCTAAAAACGTGTTTGGTATCTGAGAAACTACAGTAAAGTGAACGACTAAACTAGCTAAACTGACAAAAATCTTAAATGGTTTTAAATTATTTCAGCTACTTTCCCTCAATTTTCTAGGTAAACAAGATGAGCTAAATTTATTCCCAGCCTAAACGTCAAGAATTTCAGTAGAACAAAAGAAGAGATTATCACTTCTATTCGCTTTAGACCAAAATTTAAATGGCTTAAAAAAACTCCCAAAAGCCTAACTGCTCTAGGTTTTTACAAGCGCTGCCTGGATCCATATACCTTGTTCGTAAGTTTATTTTTTACTTCTACTAGGCTTAGGCCCAATATTTTATTTAAATTTTTTTAATATCCTCTACAAATTCTTTAATATTTTATATTAATCAAACCCATATTATTTTAAATAAAATATAACTCAAAATATCACAAAAATAAAATTATTTTTTAATCTCTCTTCTCTAAAAAAAAAAAAACTTATAAGTTATAAATATTACATAAATCCTCAAAGTTTAAGGTTTATAATTTTTCTATTTTTAACATTTTTAGAATACTATCTATCAGCCACCATAACTAATTAAATTAATCAAATTAAGAGAATTAAAAAATTAGCTAATTGTTAACACATAATTCACATTCTAGGCCACATGTCAAACATCTCGGTGGCTGTCATTTAATGTGGCTGTCGCTCTAAGCAAGCCAAGGACGAATCTAACTAAGCAGTTGATTTTTTGAAGGCGGTAGGCAATGAAGGCATTGACTGAGCTGCACGTCGTTTTGTAACTTGAAAGGGATGTTTTTGTGTAATGCCAACGGTAAATGAAAATGGGGACTGTAATTAGACCCAAAAAAAAAAAAGGAAAAAAAAAAGCAATTTGGAAAGGTTCGATGCTTGACTTGATAGTTTGGAATAGGCCAACAGTTGACAAAATACTTGTGTCAAAATTAATTAGGACTGATCTTGTTTGCTGAGTTTATTTTTATTTTGTTATTTGGAGCACAAATTTGCTAATGGGATTGTCGCCATTTAATCAGCTCATGTGTTGTGTAGGCCTGTGAATGTTTCTTTTTAAAACTTTTATTCTATGTTGTGATAATCAAATGTTTTTTTTTTTTAAATCATAAATTAAATTAAAAAATTAGACTGTTTAATTAGTATTTAAGGTTAGAATAAACAAATACATAAGAGACAAAAATATATTTTTTTAATTACAAATTTGTTGCTTTTGAAGTTCTTTTAATGTGAAAATATTGTATTTAAAAAGAAAGTTTCAATTTTTACTTTTTGACTCTAATTGTTGAGAAAATCGGATAAAAAAACCATTTTTTATTAATTGGCGGAAAGGCCTCAATTTCACTCCTTTTAAATTCAGTGGATGGCTAAAGGATTTGCTACCATTTATCCATTACTTTAGTTTTAGAAATCTGAAGGAAGAAATAAGAAATTATCACAATGTATTGAATTTGACAATTTAAATTTAAAAGTAAAAAATCAGGGGAGAAATATAAAGTAAAAGTAAATTTAAATTTCTCAGACGGAGCTTTATCGTCCTGTCCAAATACTTTCCATTAATTGGCGGAAGAGCCTCAATTTCACTCCTTTTAAATTCAGTGGATGGCTCAAGGATTTGCTAGCATTTATCCATTTACTTTAGTTTTAGAAATCTGAAGGAAGAAATAAGAAATTATCACAATGTATTGAATTTGACAATTTAAATTTAAAAGTAAAAAATCAGGGGAGAAATATAAAGTAAAAGTAAATTTAAATTTCTCAGACGGAGCTTTATCGTCCTGTCCAAATACTTTCCATTAATTGGCGGAAGAGCCTCAATTTCACTCCTTTTAAATTCAGTGGATGGCTCAAGGATTTGCTACCATTTATCCATTACTTTAGTTTTAGAAATCTGAAGGAAGAAATAAGAAATTATTGAATTTGGCTAAAAAATCACTTGTAGTTGTGGTAACAAATTACCCAATTCTTCGTGGCCTTTAATGGTTAACACTTGCAAAGAAGGCAATTGGGCAGCAAAATTCTTTGGGCCAAAAAAGCTGCAATTTGAAAGAACCAATTTTGTTAGCCGAGGGAAGTTGATGATGCCATCTCTGGTGAGTGCATCGCCTTCTCCACTGTAAAATATTTGCTTTAAATTGTCAGCAAATTTAATCGTTATCTGTTCCAGGTTCAGAAGACTTGGAGACACGGAGACAGGGAAGACATGTTCCAGTTTAACACAGCCTCTTGTATAGAGATTTTTTAATCCTGGAAACCCAAGAGACTCTGTTAAGACGCTTCAATCCACCGCAATGTTCTATCTGTAGTGTTTCCAGATGAATAAGACTCTGCGCCAGGGACGGTGTGAAGATACCACAAGTTCAGCATATCTAGTGGGCCCCTTCCATATATATTTGAGCTCAGGTAACCAGTACAGCCGTAACTCTGTTAAAGATGACAGCAGCAGCAGCTCCTTCTCGTTAGTTCCTTCATCAGCCTCACCCAATTCAAATACCTCTCCTCATTAATATTACATGTTCACTATTTTTTTTTTAAAAATGTGTGTGTTATAGTGAATGAAAAACTGTGTTGCTAAAGAATCAGAATTAAAATAGAGTTATCTTTAAAAAAATAATACAAAATTGGGTCTATTAAATTGAATATACGCTGAAAAAAAAAATTACAATCTCAAAGGCAAACACTAATTCTTTTCAAAGCTAGAGGATTTATCCTTTTACTTACATCTTGGAATTTCATATTCTGTCAATAACTTTATAAATTGATATATATATATATATATATACACACACAAACATGAAGAACAAAGACCATCCAGGAATATCGCATATGTTGATTTACTTCAACCATTTAAAGTAGAAGGAAAAGGGGAGAAGATAAATAATTGTAGCCATATTACCTGCAAGAATGAATTATTAGCATGTTCTTCAACGTCCTAAGCCAAGCTTATCATCTGACTCAATCATAATGACCACCTTCATCCTCTTCCTCTTCCTATTCCCCTTGCCACCCATTTCTTCGGGTCCAGCTTCTAGCAGTGCTGGTTGGCACGGAGCAACCAGTGCTGGAACCCTCAGCTACTTGAGATACCTGCAAAGCCAATTCAAGCATGGCATACACATTCTAACTTGTTAGTCTTATTATTGAGGGAAACAAGAAATAAAAACACTTAAAAGAGAGGCAAGAAATCATGTCAAATATGCAGCACCTCTGATTGAGCACTCATTGAACCATTTGATGTAGTAGCAAATCTTGTGGTCAGCTTTGGACATTGACGCACCTCCAACATCGACAAACAAGGGAATATGAAATCACAACATCCATGACTGAAGTAGACAATGCTTGGTAATTCTTCTAGACTCAGCAACTTCAGATCAGGGAGCACCATCTCCTTCTCAACATTGACATGTGAAGCATGATCACCCTGCCCAAATACTCCCAATAATTGAGAGGATCCCCGTACTTTAAGTTTTCGGAGCTTTTTGAGACCTGAAGCCATGGCTATCGGGAAGAGACTCTTCAACTTGTTGCATCCTGTGATCTCAAGTCGACACAAATTAGGGAAGCATGAAGATTGGAGATCACTTCCTGAAAATATTTGATCCTTTTCATCATCATTATCCTTAGCAATGATTTGCTCCAATTCCTCACAGTCTGATATCTGTAGAGTTTTCAGTTGAAGTAGACTAGCAATCATGCTGTTTGTGAATACATGTGTCAGTCTCTTACACTTTTCCACCTTTAAAGTAGTCAAATTGCTTAGCACGAGACCCTTCCATAGACACCTCAAGTCAGGCACAAGCACGGAGGACAACTTCAATGTTTTCAAACTTGTAAACCCCTGCATCAAAAGAAAATAAGGGTACCAATTTGTTAGATATAATTCCTAGTAATTTTTGTGCACTTTGAAACTATTATATAATTTTGTTAAATAAATGAACCAATTATCCCCAATACCGAAATACTTATCAACAAGAAGATATAGATAGACAAGGCAACGGGTCATGGGAATATAAAATCATATTTTTTCATATTTATGATAATCTGAATACAAACTATTATTTTATATTAGTTAAATTAAAAGCAATCATGAAAAATTATACTTTAACTCAAAAAAATTAATTTTTTATATTCGATTTATAATTAAAAAAAACAATTATGACATTTTCCAAAAATAAAAATATAAAAGAAAATAATTTGAATTTTACATATTAGTAAAATGTTTTAATAAAAATGCTTGATTATTGATCATTTAAATTATTTTTTTCATAAAAAAAGTGAAAAATAAATTGTAAAAAAAACGATTTATAATATTTTTTTGAATTCAATACAAATTTGGTGCTTTTGAAGTTCTTTGAATGAGAAAAAATTGTGTTTAAAAAGAAAGTTTCAATTTTTACTTTTTAACTCTAATTGTTTAGAAAAAATAAACCAAATACGAAGCCTCAATTTCACTCCTTTTAAATTTAGTGGATGGCTAAAGGATTTGATAGCATTTATGCATTACTTTAGTTTTAGAAATATGAAGGAAGAAATAAGAAATTACATTACAGTAATTGATGTCTAACTTCCTAAGCCAATTTAAATCATCAATTAAATTCAGTGAAATTTAGTTTAGTTTAGTTTTAGAAATTCAGTAATAGAAATTTAGTTTTAGAAATTACTTTAGTTTTAGAAATTTGGAGGAAGATAGAACAAATTATCACAATATATTGAAGTTGACAATTTAAATTAGAAAAGAAAAAAAATGGAGAAATATAAAGGACGTACTTGAAGCTGTGCCAACAAATTACCCCATTCTTCGTGGCCAGAGATGCTTAGACATTGCAAAGAAGGCAATTGGGCAGCAAAATCCTTTGGACCAAAAAAGCTGCACTTTGAAAGAGACAATTTTCTTAGCTGAGGGAAGTCGATGATGCCATCTTTAATTTTAGACTTGACGATGATGTCATCTCCATCTCCACTGTAAAATACTTGCTTTAAATTGTCAGCTTCACGAATCTCCATCTCTTCCAGGTTCTGAAGACTTGGAGACACGGAGACAGGGAAGACATATTCAAGTATTTGGAGCTTTTTGAGACCTGAAGCCATGGCTACCGGGAAGAGACTCTTCAACTTGTTGCATCCTCTGATCTCAAGTCGACACAAATTAGGAAAGCATGCAGATTGGAGATCACTTCCTGAAAATATCTGATCCTTTTCATCATCATTATCCTTAGCAATGATTTGCTCCAATTCCTCACAGTCTGATATCTCTAGAATTTCCAGTTGAAGTAGACTAGCAATCATGCTGTTTGTGAATACATGTGTCAGTCTCTTACACTCGTTCACCTCCAAAGTAGTCAAATTGCATGGCACGAGACCTTTCCATATACACCTCAAGTCAGGCACAAGCACGTAGGACAACTTCAATGTTTCCAAACTTGTAAACCCCTTCATCAAAAGAAAATAAGGGTACCAATTTGTTAGATATAATTCCCAGTAATTTTTGTGGACTTTGAAACTATTATATAATTTTGTTAAATAGATGAACCAATTATCCCCAATACCGAAATACTTCTCAACAAGAAGATATAGATAGACAAGGCAACGGGTCATGGGAATATAAAATCATATTTTTTTCATATTTATGATAATCTGAATACAAACTATTATTTTATATTAGTTAAATTAAAAGCAATCATGAAAAATTATACTTTAACTCAAAAAAATTAATTTTTTATATTCGATTTATAATTAAAAAAAACAATTATGACATTTTCCAAAAATAAAAATATAAAAGAAAATAATTTGAATTTTACATATTAGTAAAATGTTTTAATAAAAATGCTTTATTATTGATCATTTAAATTATTTTTTTCATAAAAAAAGTGAAAACAAATTGTAAAAAAAATGAAAAAAAATATTAAAAAAATATGTTTTTTGAATTCAATACAAATTTGGTGCTTTTGAAGTTCTTGGAATGAGAAAATATTGTATTTAAAAAGAAAGTTTCAATTTTTACTTTTTAACTCTAATTGTTTAGGAAAAAAAAAACAAACACGAAGCTTTATTGTCCTGTCTAAATACTTTCCATTAATTGGCGGAAGAGCCTCAATTTCACTCCTTTTAAATTCAGTGGATGGCTCAAGGATTTGCTACCATTTATCCATTTACTTTAGTTTTAGAAATTTGGAGGAAGAAATAAGAAATTACATTACAGTAATTGATGTCTAACTTCCTAAGCCAATTTAAATCATCAATTAAATTCAGTGGATGGTTAAAGAACTTATCAATTACTTTAGTTTTAGAAATTTGGAGGACGATAGAACAAATTATCACAATATATTGAAGTTGACAATTTAAATTAGAAAAGAAAAAAAATGGAGAAATATAAAGGACGTACTTGAAGCTGTGCCAACAAATTACCCCATTCTTCGTGGCCAGAGATGCTTAGACATTGCAAAGAAGGCAATTGGGCAGCAAAATCCTTTGGACCAAAAAAGCTGCACTTTGAAAGAGACAATTTTCTTAGCTGAGGGAAGTCGATGATGCCATCTTTAATTTTAGACTTGACGATGATGTCATCTCCATCTCCACTGTAAAATACTTGCTTTAAATTGTCAGCAAAATCAATCTCCATCTTTTCCAGGTTCTGAAGACTTGGAGACACGGAGACAGGGAAGACATATTCCAAATAATGACAGGAAAATATATAAAGAGTTTTTAATTTTGGGAAGCCAAGAGACTCTGGAATTATTTCCCCTTCGTCATCCTTCTCTCTGATAAGACGCTTCAATTTTAGGCAACTGAATATCTCAAGTGTTTCCAGATGAATAAGACATTGAGCGAGGGACGGTGTGAAGATAAATGTCAGTTTGTCAAGATACTGCAACCCCAGATGATTAAGACTTTGGAGGCTGACATGTCTGGTGGGCCCCTTCCATATACATTTGAGCTCACGTAAATAGGACAGCTGTAACTTTGTTAAAGATAACAGCAGCCGCAGCTCCTTCTCCTCGTTAATTCCTTCATCCAATTCAAATACCTCTTCCAATGATTTGCACATATCAATTTCCACACTCCTTAGATTTTTCAAAGCTTGCCGCCATTTTGCTGGAAACAGAGTGCGAATATCCCCACAAGCGCTCACTTGTACACTTTCTAATCTTTGAAAGAAGTCCTTTTGCGACCCATGGCCATGGGTGGTCATCTGATCAGAGGACAATACTATATTTCTTAAACCCTTCACTCTCATGAAAACAATTTGAGACACAGTAGGAAACAACTGCTCAAATGTCTTTGCATTTAAGGATGTGGCGCTGATATCACGCAAATATAATCTTGTCGAGGTTGGGTATACTCTTTCTGAATAATAATAATCCCGATCCCCTAACACTATATCATATTTGAGCAACCTGGGAAAAACAAAATCTCTGGGAATGCATTCAACCTTCGGTATCTTCAATGATAATACAGCTAAATGAGACAGCGAATTTAGCTCTGTTAGGCTTGCATTCATTCCTTCTGTGCTGTCACATCCAACAACATCCCATTCCTCGAAGCTTTGATCCCCGATCAACAGTTCTTCTAACTTCTTCAACCTTGCAATCAAATTCACAGGAATCCTTCTTAGCAATCCACAACCTGTCAAATCCAACAACCTCAACTCCTTGAGCTCCCCAATTTCATCAGGTAATTCTTCAATGGAGCCGCACCGCCTGAAAACAAGAATATTAAGTCTTTGCAGCTTTCTCAACCGAATGAGGTCCTTGCATTTACACTCGATCAACAGCAACGATTGAAGGTTCGTTGAGAATAGAAGTGATTGCAATGACAAACACCCTCCCTTTAGAGACAAAACTTCTATTGCTTTCATCCCTTCAAAAAACCTCTCTGGAACATTCAAATCATCATCCAGTTCTAACAACAGAACTTTGAGCTGTGGACACACCAATCCTTCAGGAAGTTCTGCTAGTTTATTGCCCATTAACGAAACTACTGTACAACCTTCAAATCTTTTATTGCTCATTGGCCACTCCTTCAACCCAAAGCCAGCCTTTACCATGAATCCGTATTTTTCTGATGATGCTATCTGAATAGCAACATCACGAACCAAGTCATGCATTTTGACATATTCTTCAGTTTCAGTTC
>Ga0325403_1004980_pt1 | contig 12450 bp, 7 predicted proteins | sample PopdelMetagenome_19_FD_205665 | JGI IMG/M metagenome (GOLD analysis project Ga0325403, IMG submission 205665) | Populus deltoides microbial communities from Bellville, Georgia, United States - Xylem-PdKOR-R4 | ecosystem: Host-associated > Plants > Phyllosphere > Stem > Wood/Secondary xylem...
ATAAATTACAGTGACATTTACCGACGGAGTATTACCCCGCTATTCAACAACAAAATCTTCTTCATTAGTGAGTACCAAGGGAATCCTGTCGGAAATCAAGGAATGAAAAAAAGAAAAGAAAAAGAAAAATGAAGTTTCATTATAAAAAAAAATAATTATCAATGATATGTACTAGTCGCTAATACCCGTTAGTGAATCCATTAGTAATATATATGTTATAACTTGACAGACGACCCCTCATTTCTCCCTCTTGCATTTCTTATTTTTTTTTCTTCCTCCTTTTTATTCTACTGAAAACAACATATAGCATCATCTCAATTTATCACAAATCAAACTCTTATCATCACAAATCTGGTCACCCCACACTCAATTTGTCAATACCGTTATTCTGATTATTATTTTTTTTGAAGATTCACCACATCAAGTAAGCAAAATTACCCTTTTTTTGTGTAGACCATTTTTAAAATGTTAAATTTTTTGTTATTTTTATGTAGTCTATGTAGTTTGTTTGTGTGTTTGCTTGTTTTATGGTTTTTTCCTATGAAAATTTATTGTATAAATGTATGATTTGTACATGATAAGGTTTGTTTGTTTGAGATTTTAAAAAATTGTAGTTGTTTGTCATTTTGATGAAATTGAGTTTGATTTTGTAACTTGTGTGTTTTATAATGAAATAAATAATGGTTTTTTTAATGGGTATGTTTCACATTTTATTAATTTTATTGTTAAGTCGAAAATTTTGATAAATTTAGAGGAATTTGAATTTTTTGATAAAATTAATAATGATTTAAGTGAGAATTTATCAATATTTTCTCATCCTCGACAACCTTTACTAAAAAATATAGTGAGAGGAAGATATTTAATAGAAATCGAATTCAAACATGTACATAATTATGTGTTATTTAACTACGATTAATTTAGACCTTTTATTCAGTAAGTACAATATTAACACTTTGTTTTTTTTTAAATAAGTTTTCTCTTATACTCTCATAAACTAAAAGATTGAAAAATTTCTTGTAGACAACATTATCAATTTTTACTATCTTAAATTTCATATTTGACTAATCTCAAATTTCTCAATTATAAGATGAATAATTTGCCACATGATTCAGAATACATGTAAGCACTACTTAATAATTCTTTTATCTTATAATACTTAATTTCATTAAGCCTTTCTCTTTAACTATTAATGATTGTAATCATGTAACGGGTTTATCGATTGGAATGAATGTTAGTGGTAGTTTGAATTTACTATGTTAATTGGGTCTTGAAAGAAAGATCAAATGTTATAACGGGATGAAAAACCTATAATAGTGGAGTTTGTGTTAAAGGATCAACTTATAATAAGTTAGAAGATGATTATTAGAAAAAGTTAGAAGATGTGATTAAATTGCATTATCATAGAAAACAAAATAAAGTCTTTTTATTCAAATGCTATTGGTATGATACCATCAATGGAGGAATCAGAATAGATCTCTACCATGGTTTTGTTGAAATTAATACAAAAGCTAGACTTTGTAACATCAACGATGTGTTTATTTTTTTCAAGCAATGCCAACAAATTTATTACACATACACTTCTACCTTTAAAAAAGGTCATTTTAGGGTTAATTGATTATCCGTAGTAAAAACCAAACCCAGCGATCATGTCCAAATTATTCAGGATGGTAAAGATAAAGTAATTATGGGAGACAATGTGTTTCAAGTTGTTGAGTTAGTTGATGCATATTGAGTTACTCCTTCTACTGACTAAGAAAAAAAATTAAATTTTCTCATAGATGAGATTATTTTTATTGGTGTTGATGTTGAGAAGTTAAATGATGTATTGAGAACTAGTGGACATACAAAAGTTGATGAAGATAATAATATCAACAAGCTTTATTTTAACGAAGAAAATTATGATGGACATAACGATGAAGAAATTAAAAAAGAATAAGACAATTTTGATTAAATCGATTTTAAACTAGTTTTAATTATAGAACATCAATGTTTAATGAATTTGATTTTAGTGTAATATTTCTGGTTGTTCCTTTACAATGAACTATTGTTAACACTAATGGAATGTTTATTGTTGTTATTATATTATTAAGTTATTGAACATAAATGGTGTTTTGTGTTGTGATTTTACTATATTTACAAGTTGGGTAAGTAAGAAACACAAGAACACTTAGAAAAAAAATTTATTTTATACCAATTGAATTACCGATGGACTATAAAATACCAACAGAATTACTAATGGATTAAATCCCTTGAAAAGTTTTAAAGAGTTGAAAAGAATTTATAGGAGTTTTCCACTTACAATTACAAATGGAATTACTGACGGACTAAGTCCCTCAGAATGTTTTAGAGAGTTGGAAAAAAAATTACATGACTGCCACTGAAAATTACATACAGAATTATCGACGAACTAAGTCCCTTAGAAAGTTCCATAGATTTTGAAAAAAATCAAATGACTTTGCTACCAACAATTACAGATGAAATTATATACGGACCAAGTCCCTCAGAAAGTTTTAGAGAGTTTGAAAAAAATTACAAGATTTTTCCACTGATAATTACATACGAAATTATCAATGGACTAAGTCCCTTAGAAAGTTCCAGAGATTTGAAGAAAATTATAGGCTATTTGGGAAGCTTAAATCAAGCACGTTACATCTGAGCATTTCATGTGGGAGTCGCAATCCAATATAGTGAATAGGAATAAGAAGATTCATGGTTCAATTACCACGCATACCAGTAGCTCTATTATGTTTATTTCAGATATGAAGCGGATGGTATGAAATTTTTTAAATTGTTGTTTCATATGAAATTTTTAACTATTGCTTCTTTTTGTTGGCTACGGTTCTTGGATGCGATCCAAGACTAATGAAGCTTTTGGTTGAAACTCACATGTGAAATGCGAACTGTCAGAAAGAGGTGCATTGGCTTGTGGATAGCCGAGCTCAAAAGTTCATAGTGAGTTGGATTTCTACTATTTTTTCAAATTGTTATTTTTAAAAAAAATTGCTGACTGTTTTTTTTTCCAAGATACATATAACACCCGATTATAGAAGAGATACAGGAACAATCATTTGACCCATCAAGAACTCGATTTGGATTTGTAGTTGGAGGTTGGATTATCTGGTGGATTCGATAGAAATTGAGTTTACGGTATTTCAAACACTATGGTCGAGGATATACAGACAAATTGTAGTGTATCAACCATTAGTTCCTCGCAATAAAGTTTAAGCTCTCAATCTCTGACCATCCAATTAATTGTACAAGAACAAGTTGAAGCTCAAACGACCTGACTTAGTGCTGAGACAACCCAACCTAGGTCTGAAACGGACGACTTGAGGTATAAATTGAATGTCCTCAAGCAGTTGTTGTCAACTCTCATTGGTACACGTGGTTTACCTTGTTGCCCATCTGGTCTTGACGAAGATCCGCCTTTAGGGATAAATTGTTGTTCAATAATATTTTTTTCAATTAATAATAAAAATTTGGTTATTTTATTTTATTTTTAAAAAATGTTTTCTTGTTTTTTTTTAATTTTTTTAATATTAAATACAATACTGATAGAATTTGAATCACAAACGGAATGACTAGCAAAATAAGTCCCACAGAAAGTTTCAAATAGTTCAAAAACTATTACAGTACTTGCCACTAAAAATATGTAAATCTTTGGCGGGTTAATTCCATCTGTAATATGCTATAATCACTGAAGAAATTACCGACAAAATGACGCCTATTATTATTTTTGTTTGGCATGCCTTTTCTGTTTGTAAATCCATTGATGATTATATTACTAAAGAAATGACCTCTATAATATAAATCACCGATGATATATTTTCTGACAACTAATTAATGTATGTAATTCTATTGATAAATATTTTCCCAACAAAATCAGTGTTTAAATACTGACAGAATATGCTGCCTGTATTATGCAATATTCTGATTGTGTATTAACCTAATAAAAGGATTAGTATGAATATACACAATTGATCTTTATTTATAGAAAATTAATATGACTACTATATCAAAGAAAATAGGCTAATACAAGCACTTCTTGCATAAAAATATAAACTAGATGAGGTGCTCACTCTTTGTTGTAGGATCTTATTAATGTTTTTTTTTTTGTGATATTCTAACTTGTAACCTGACTAAGAGGATGCCATTCTTTCTTGCAGTTTTCTAAGTTGTAACCTGACTAAGAGCATGTTAAAGTGTAAAGAATGGTGCATGCGTATAAATAACAGTAAAATAACAGTTTAAAGCAAAACTTATCTAATTTTTCATTTAAGAGTAAAGAGAGGTTGCATACATAACTTATACACAAACATTGAAAAGTGTTTATCAGAACCAAAAAAGCCATGCATTTTCATTTTTAAGAGTTGTTTAAATGTCATGGAGCAAACCAAAAAAGTTAGAGAATGGCAAGTAGTAACAGAAGGAGGAGCATCGCTAGTATTTATGGTTTAGTAACCTATGCAAAAAAAAAAACATGCGAGATCAAAGTTCTTAAATGCAGGAAATGTTGGAAAGCAAGTAAGCCTACAAGTAGACAACAATGAAAAAGAGGTGTTAAAGCAGCAAAGGCCTTGACAACATAAGAAGCCTTTTAGAAAGGCATATGAATATTTGTGAAGATAGAAGGGCAAATAACTTTCTTAAAAAAGATTAAGTCATAAGCTTTTAATGTCTAGAAAAGTAAGCAAAGTGAGAGTAGACTGCGACTAGCATTAGTTTGTGTGCAAATTAAAAGAGAATATCTGCAGGAGTTTCATAAAAAGCACAAATCATGAACTAATTAAAAAATACAAATGAAAAAATAATTCTTTATAAGGATAAAAACAATAGAAATAATATAATAAAGCTAAAAAGAGATGAACCTAAGTGCTAGATGACGGCGAGTCTCGCTGCCTTTTTGCATGAAGAGATTGTTCTTGAGTGTTTGGAGCTAAATCTTGGATGTTGATTTTTTTTTTATTAATAACAAACTCATTAGAATGAGATGCAGCAGTTTGGCTGTAATAAAGCAAAACAAAACAAGTTGGTGGAAAAAAGGATTATGAATGCAATTGAGAAACAACAAATAACGTTCAAGAATTCAATGGTAATGTAATGGAGCTGTTTTTAAGTGTGCAAACCTATGTTGTGCTCTTAATTCAGTGAGTTCAAGTTTTCTTTTAGTTCCAAGGATAGTGATTTGACCAATACTTGACGGTTCAGACAAGGGAGTTTATGAAGAATCAATAATTATGATTACGTGTGGTATGATTTTTGGTGTAACATGAATGGCTTTTGTTTTACCAAGGAGCATGAAGAGTGAGGGTTTAGGTTAGAATCATCAATGTTGCTATCGTTGAAGATTTTTGTTGCAATTATGTCATAGTGGTTGGTCCTAACTATAAAAGCACCAAAACACAATTGTAAAATCCAATAACGGTTCAATTTGGCTACAATTGAAGGTGAGATGATGCTTGGGTCACTGAATTGCTTATTGTAAACATAGTTGTGTGCAGACGACCCAAAGAAATTCTAGGCTATCTTACCAACCAACATGAAATCAATAACTTCTTCTCCATCAGTAACAACGCAAGTGACCTTAGACCTATACATGGAAATAACAGCACAACAAAGCAAAATACAAGAAAAAACCTCAATAAATAAAAATCAAATACACATGTTTAAGTGCAAAATAAGAAAGTCTAATTAAGGATGAAGACTGTAAATTTTGTTCGCTCTCAGGTAAACAATATTAATAATATCTACGTGACAGCCAACACATCAAGCAATCCACATGTAAAAAAAAACAAAGACAAAATGGTGTCATCTCATCCAACAGTCACCTTATAGCAAGCAATAAACAGAGTCACTAAAGCTCAAGAGAAAACCAAACATTTTCAACCCTCCATAACATCACATTTTCAATTTTCTCTGTAGCTCTCATTGAAATTACTATGCATCAGAAAAAGTATCATGCAATCCATTATTATAGTTCACTGTGAATTATATCTACATGTACAGTAATTTTAATAGCAATTTTAGTTTTTTTTATAATTAATATAAAGAATTAAAGCGTGAACTTTATAACCTCTTGGTAGGTATTAAGATATTATACCCAAGAAGTCAAAGTGCATATAGTTGATGTTATAAGAAAAAAACCCTAATTGAGTACGGCATTTGTGTAATTTAAAGTTTTTATTTTTAAATTTAAAATAATAAGATAATAATTAATCAATATCAATGTTTTTTTTCGAGCAGGAGAGATGCTTGGTTCCAGCTATGATTTGTTTTTTTCAGGATGAGAGAGAAAAGATTGACGTTCCACTTCCACCACCAGGAATACTTTTGAGTCACAGGAAGGAACGAAGGGAGGAAGGACTAAATAATTAATTCCACAATGATTGACAAGGTACCATGATCTTGAGGAAAGGAAATTAAGAAAAATATTCTGTGCAAAGCGAAGCCATGCCCATGCAGTGATTTCCTTCTGTTTTCCCTTTTAAATCACAACACACAGATAATTTAGAAACTGACACCACCAGCCTTTTTCTGTCTCCACAGATTAATTTGCTGGTTTTGATGAACCAGGAAAAGACAAGAAATTAAGTTTTTTTTTTTCCCTTCAAACTGTTGACATTAAGATATCGAAATTTTAAATCAAAAGGTATAGAAATCTATTAAATTCTCCTGAAATTGCTTGAAAAATAACTTATGCATGATGTTCAAGCGTAAAGTGTGTGTGTGTGTGTGTGTGTGTTAAGTTGTTGTGCGCCGTTAATTAATTACTGAGCATGAGTGATCCAAGATGCCCATAGAGTATGAAAAGCGCAGGCAATTAATAATTATAAGATAGAATGCAGCATGGAGTCATATGATCGTCCATTAACTAGCTTCCTTCTGTATTATTACGTATATTCTATGGGCCAGATGGAAAACCAGAGCGAGGAAGACGTGGTTTGTGAGAAACCACCCTTAGACAAAACCAGGGCCACTCCCAGTTTGTTGCTAGCTAGCTAGGTGCTTGTATATATATATATATATTGCTGGCTAGCAAGCTAGCTGGTTCGTTGGAATCATGGATAAGTTCCAACTTTTGGGATGCTTGACGGGTCGTGGCTTTGTCCCCCCCATTTTAAAAACTTTAAGATCAATATCTACGAAAAAGATTATTAAATTCGTCTAAACACAGTACTGCAGTCCATATCGCTTTAGAAATGGATTTAGTCTTGATTGATGCATTTACAAACTTACCTGAACCGTCCAATAAAAAAATACTTTCTTAGCTTGCTATATTTTATTTATTGTGTGCATGCACTTAGACTTGCGTTTAACTTACACTAAATAATTGCTTAATTTCGGTGTGTTTTATTTGTTCTTTATATCTAATTGCTATATCCTTAATTGTATTTCTAATTCATCATTTCAGTGGATATTTTAATGCAAACCGATGAAGATATCCTGACTTGAGATATCTAAACCCTAAACCTAATATATATATTAAAACAAAAAAAAAAAACGATTTCTTGGTTGTTCTCTTAATAAATCATATTACATTTGAATTTCATATGCTCTCATCGGTTTAAATAAAAATACCTTGATGAATTGAAAACTATATATTAAAGCTGAAAAGATAAATTCGAGATCGGATCTAAAATATAAGGGTGAGCTAATTTCTAGCTGTTTAATTTAGAACTTGAGGGCTAGCTAGATGTGGGGCCATATACTAATAAAAAAAAACATTCCCACTTGAATTAGCCTGCTAGCTAGGTAGCTAGCTAGATGTACTGCACCAGGACCAATTCCAAGTAGAAACAAACAGTGCTTTTAATTATTTCAATGGATGGGAGTGGGAGTCAAAGACGACTCTAAGGGATAAATAACTAGAATCTTCCCAGAAGATTGGTGGAGCTCTCGTTTACATGTACATGGATCTTATGGTTGAATGGCCAGAATTTCTCTTTTAATTACTTTTTACCTTTTTTTCTCTCTTGAAATAACCCAACTCTACATAAAAAAATAAATTAAATAAAATATTGGAGTGATTACGTGTGTAGATCACTTTAAAAAAGAAATAATATTTTATCATCATATTTTTATAAGTTTTTATTAAAAAATATCAGATAAAAAAACATACATGTATAATTTTTTCAAACACAAACACGCTCTGGTAGAGGCATGCTAGGTCCGGCGCTAACTAGATCCATCCACGGTTGGGCTTAGTAGTGTGCCAAGTCTGGGCACGCTGGGTCCAGAGATAGCCAGACCCAACCACGATTGGGCTTGACAATGTGCAAAGCTCTGGGCACGCTGCGTCCGATGTTAGCCAAACTCAATCACGGGTGTGCTTGGCATTGTGTCAAGCTCAGGGCACGCTGCGTCCGATGTTAGCCAAACCCAGCCATAGTTGGGCTTCGTAGTGTACCAAACCCCAGACATGTTGGGTCTGGCCAACACCAGACCTATATATTACTAGTTCTGGCGCCTGCTAGACCCAGACAACACATGTGTCTGGCAACGCATTGCCAGACCTATATTGGGGACTACGCTGCCGAACCCAGCTCTTAGGTGCGGTAGGTGTTGCAAAGCCTAGTAGCTTGGCCTGACGCGTGTGTTCCTGAAAGTGTTGAGCCCGAGGCTTTTTGTTACCGGGCACGGCCGAATTCGCCACACCAACTAATTCAAGCATAATACATGAATCTAACGTCATCAATTCTATAAATTTTTATATAAAATCATGGAAAAATTATTTCTCAACAAATAGGCTTAATTAAACAAGTCTATATTCCGCCAACACCTTTAGGTATATTAAAGTCATTCATGAACTGTTATGTCTTCATTTTTTTTGCTGGATAAAAATGAGTGGAATACAGTTTACAATACAACTTAAAACATCATAAAGGTGAAATTACAATCCAGTACCTCCTCTCCACAAAGAACAAGACTTATGAGTTATAAATATATCATGAAACTTTCATAACAAAGGTTTATAATCTTTATTCTCTACTACATATATATTTTCAAAACATCTCTCTCGATAATATTATTGTATTTTATCTCTCTAGAAAGATATTTATTTAAATATCGGAGAGTCTATGCCCCCATCAAATGAAATCTTTTGCAGGTACTAGCCAAGAGTTTTTTTAACCTGCCAAGCACAAGGTATATAAACTATCAACCACCTTAATTAAAGAGAATGAATGATATTCACTAGGCCAATTGATTTACCTATTATCTAATCTAGAAACCATGTTTGTAGACTATTTTGATTTTTTTAAAACATCATCTCAATAAAACTTTTTACAGGTGACAAATTAGGCCACCCCCGTAATTTCAATCATTTTATTGTTGCATAGATTTTTTCTTATTGAGAAATTGTTGATACATGGATTCAAGGAATAAGGAAACAGGGATTGAGTAAAGGCACCTGTCCCCCTCCCAAGCTTTATATATTTTCATGGATTGACAGAATTAAACTTTGGTCATGATTATACACGCTTGTCATTTTACTTCAAAATTCGCACGGCACCGTGACATATATTACATGTTCATGCTTCAATTGTTTGTTTGACTACGTGGTGTAAAACCCTCGTATTTCATCCAAAAAAAAAAAAAAACTTCAAACGTGAGTGGCTGTGTGTATAAATGCAAAATTTAAATGACACATCCATCAAGAAAATAAAAATAAATATTTTTTATTTAATAATAAAAAAATATTATATCTTGAACCAATTTACGTATAATATATTTAATGCTAACCGACATAAGTACATTAATCATTTATTCTATGAGCAAAATCACATGTCTATTAAATATTAGCATGCACAGCATTTAACCATCTATTATAACTACGTACGTCCTCAACTGCTTGAGCACAAAAAACAGTCCACGTACGTAATTGGAAACCAAATCATCAACGGAATTGATTTCCTCATCGTATAATTAATAAATCTGGTTTAATCCCAACGTTAGTTGACAATTGAGCAAAGAATTGGAAATTAAATCACTCAAAGCTGATATATATATATATAAAGCCCCGTACTTATAATTTGCTGATTAATTAAATTAGTCTGACAAATACAACTTAACATGGAGAATTAAAGAATGGGTAATAATATATATTCTGAAAGCAATAAATTAAGATATTACGTGCATGATTACTAGTTTAAAAAAATAATTGGTGGAAATGCTACTAATTTGATATCAAATCCAAGATTTTTAGCCTCTACGTACGTACATTCTTGGTCAAGGAGACAGTAAACTCACTCTTGCATGGGTAATTTGGCTTAAGATTAACGAGCCCTCTGCATATCTTAATTAATTGGCGTTTAATTTTCGATAGGTAGAGGCACAGCATCTCCTTGCAAAATTATATATACACTTATAGAGAATAATATATGTATAAATATATATATATGTGGAACTGTGAAGTCTCTCTCTCGTCTGCTTTCCAAGTTGTCTCACCATGCGCGCAATTAGGTAAACAAGCAAGACAAAATGATCTGTTCCACGCTGCATGACTAAAGAAAAGAAAAGAAAAGAAAAGGAATAAAAACAATATACAGTGTGCAATTTTTTATTCAAAGATGAGAGTGTATTTGGACTGATTTGTGTATCAATTAAGATTAAAAAAATCTAACTATTTTAAAAACATATCCCTAATTAATTACTTCTGTCAAATGCATTAAAAAAAACTTGATAATTTTTTATATATATAATAACGCTAATTAAAATCTAAACTTAAAATGTCAAAGAATGAAATAAATCTCTTCTTAACCACCAGCTTAATTAACTCCACGAAACCATACAACATTGCTTAATTAAATATTCTTGGGTTGCTCATGATCGACCTGTTCCTTCTCATGGGTTGATGACATGCACGTATAATATATGCTAATATGCTCCATATAACAATTAATTAATTAATAAACATGTTCTCATTCGTCTGAAGAGAAATATATACTCTTTCTTTAATTTTTCTTTATACGTACACACATATATTAAGGGATACACGTGCTTCGATTTAACTTGGCGTACTTAATTACGTACACATACAAGTACGTAGAATATAGATATATAGATGATTGATCAGGATTAATTAGATATATACTAATCAGAAATTATGTATGTATAGAGGATCATAGAAGAAACAAAATGACGTGGATCATACTACGCAAAGTTCATTGACATTCGAGGAAGATGCTTCAGGCTCAAAAGTGTATCCATATAATAATATAATGAGTAATTAATATTTGATTTTAAATTCATTAAGATGAGTCAAAACCCAGACAATGCCAGATGGATTCGGGGGTCCTCTAATTAATTAAGTAATTAATCAATCATGCTAACAATAGCTAGCTAGCAAGCACAAATCTTTTACTTTTTTTTTTCTAGGGCTGTATCGGCCATGCTTTAGCAAATTAATTCGTTTTTTAATGCTATAAGTACAGTGATTGAAGAACAGTACCTGCTTTAATTGGTTTGAGTCCTCGAACAAGCCGAGGAGTGGGTCAGTTTTGACTAGCATATAATATATATTTAAAGAGTTATAAATAATTAAAACATCACACCTAATCCTCTCATATTTTTTTTTTTAAAAACGAATATATTATATATGTTTTCTAATATAAATCTTTTAAAAATATATGATGTCTGAAAGTTGGTGCCTATATAATTTTAATCGAGAGGTGAATATTATTCACATTTATTTTTATTATAGGCAATTGCACAATATGGGATATATATATATATATGCTTACTCTTGTAGTGTAATGTTTACATTAATTATTTTATGCTGCTCTACTTATATAAACATAAAAGGTTAGGTAACTAGTTAATTGGTTAAGCCTTTTAACATTTTCAACTTGGTATTAGAGACCTAAAACACATTAAAATTCTTTTCTTTTCTTTTCTCAAATGGACTCCAGTCTTGTTGCTTATGTTGCCTTCTTCTTCTCCACCACCGATGCAGTCCTCTGCCTTTTCTTTTGTTTTGGACTCATCCATCACTACTGTTGTTGCTATTGCTATTGTCGAGACTGTTGCTGCCATGAAGGCTTTTATTGTGACAAATATTCCTCTTTCTAACACTCAACACATTATCTCTTTGAAGCTTACAAACACCAATTATTTTTATTGATGAATGCAGATAAAGCCGTATCTTCTTGGACAAAGTGTTTTTCAATTTGTTGATGGCATTTTGCCATGTCATCCTCCTCACATAGCTACTACAAATGAATCTTCTCTTCAGGTTAATCTGTATTTTTTTCGTTTGAAACAATAAGATCAACTTATTCTGAGTGCACTTATTTCTTCTCTTTCAATGCATGTACTGCATCGTGTTGTCGATTGTTAAACCTTGCATTGTGTTTAACATACTCTTAAGCAATAACTTGCTTCTTCATCCAAATCATCGTTTAATTTATCCTCACACTCATGAACAAAATAGCACAGTTGAACGTCGTCATC
>Ga0325403_1004983_pt1 | contig 12448 bp, 4 predicted proteins | sample PopdelMetagenome_19_FD_205665 | JGI IMG/M metagenome (GOLD analysis project Ga0325403, IMG submission 205665) | Populus deltoides microbial communities from Bellville, Georgia, United States - Xylem-PdKOR-R4 | ecosystem: Host-associated > Plants > Phyllosphere > Stem > Wood/Secondary xylem...
TCTGTTTACCTCCCAAATCCTTATAAACTGATATTTATGTGGTGAGTTGAACTTTAGAGCAGGCGCCGGCGAGGTGGCTGCCTTGTTCTATCATTTTCCCTTTTCCACCGGTACTTTTTACTTTTATTTTTTTTTTTATATATTTTTGTAAATTACCTTCGCCACCGGTACTTTCACTTATTGTTTTGTGACTAAATTAATCAATATTTTTAAATTAACTTGGGAAACCTTTCCCAAATAATAGTATTGTTATTTTATTTTATCATTTGCTTTTTTCTGTTGAGATTTTCCATCATTTAACATCTTTACCCATCGTGAACCATCATCTCCACCGCATCACTCCCTTTCTTCTTTTTGTCTGCACAATAACCTTTCTCCTTCACGTCGTAGAAACCCACTTTGTCACCTTCATCCCTTGATATCCAGCAACTAGAAACTCATGGCTCGTTTTGAATATTTTCACGTACTGATTTGAGGATGCGAACCTTGTAGAATTGCTAGGAATCTACCTATTGTCCTCGTTGAACTAAAGTTACGATTTTAGAATTGGTCAAATCTGAGTGTGATAGATTTGAAAGCATGCGAGAAATTTGTTGAACGAAATACATGGCAGCATGGTCGCCCAACACAAAACGCAATAGTTTAGTAAATAATTTTTAAATTTCTGATCTGGGTTTTTCAATCTGGGCATGGGCTTGGGTCGTGGGCATGGTTTTGAGGGAATCTTGCATTTTCCATAGCCTTAATAACTTGATTTGTTTGTCATTGGTTTAGGGTTGAGTAAGAGTCACCATAAGAAAAACTATTAACTGTATGTATTAACGTAAAATCAATATAGAGTAAGGAAAAAAACCATTACTTTCAAAAGGTGTCGATTGCTTGAAGGAAATGGCTGGGTAAATGATGGGAATTGAAAAGATGAGGGCGACAATGGTAGTATGAAGGTATTATTGTTATTTTATTGATTTTTAAAATCTACTTCAATCCAAGTTGCAAAATATAATATTTAAAAACATAATTGTACAGTGAAAAAAAATTATAGGATTCTTTGAATAATTTTCCTTAAATAATATAATAATATGTAAAACACCCTTAGATAGCAACTATCAAAACAAGCATGTTTAGTATTGTAGTAATTGTTGTTTTTATTTGGAAATATATTAAAATTATTTTTTTAATTTTTAATATAAACACATTAAAATAATTTAAAAATAATAAAATAATTAATTTTAAAAAAATAACGAGCACAATGAAAAAAAAAAGAAGCAGCGGATACTTTGTTTTCATACACGAAGACATGGCCTTGCTGTGAGGCTAGTTTATCAGTCCAGGGCCCAGGGACATTTTCCTAAGACTTGAATCCATCATACAATACCAATTTTTGTTATCCCCTCGGTAATTGCATTGCATTGCATTGGCGGACATAAAACATGTCTCAACATGCCACCGCTTAAGAATGGCCTTTATTCACCTGGGGAGCGGAGCGTAGGCAGCCAAGACATTCGCCTAAACAAACTCGACAGATGCTTCCCACTCCTACCACAAACTCTGTAGTCGTCAAAAATCAACGAAATCCTAATGCCCATAATAAGGAAATTAAGATTCTTATTCCCACTAGCGTCTCTTGACCTCTCGACAATGAAAAGAATCATGGAATGTTTTTGAGATTTGCATTGCGGAGTACTACATCGCATATTTGAGCTGTAATGCAGTCGGATCAAATTTATTTTTACGTACAAGTATTGTTCTTTGTGTTTTATTTTTTAAATATTGATATAACGACATATTAAATAATTATTTAAGGGTTCAAAGAACATTTTTATGGAAAAACCCATCCAAATTAGCATGAAAACTAGCTTCTATGTCGATTAAGAAAGAAAAAGAGTAAAACCCGAAACCTTGATTGGATTTGAATTGGACTAAATTATAAGCCGATGAAATGACATCACCAAGATTATCCTAAAAATAACCAAAATTTCACAAACTAAATGTCCCTCAACTCTCTCCAACAATTCACTTCCTATCTTTTTATGAAAGTGGTATCTCGACTATATCTCTACATATATATATCAGAATGGTCAGGAGGCGGTCGGGCACTTCTTGCCTGTCGCTTAAAGTTTAGCGGCCATTTCATGCAACAAGCGTTGACACTTCATATGCTGGAAACCAATTAGTAGGCTAAACTCTTTAAGGAACGAGTAAAGTATACCAAATGCTCTCTTTCTAAGGGAATCGCATAGGCCTGGTTTATGATTTAAATTTGATACATGTAACATGCTTAATCTGGGATTCCTGTTGCCTATTCTAGAGTATATATATAGGTGGTGTATAAATAGCTTGTACCGCTTCAAGTCTACGAGGTTATATAAAAGGTAAAAGTTCGGAAGTTGCTGATCAGAAACATGTCCTTTTATAACAAAAAAAAAAAAACCTCGCACAAGTAGAAGAACTGCTCCAAATGTTATGATAAATAAACACAAGTGAACTAAGCAGCTTTCTTATCTGCTGATTTGGTTTTGTTTGCAGCGGCAAAACGCTTGTCCTCTGCCATCTTTGATTCATTTTCACCCATCTCCCTGAAATACTTCTCAAAAGCCCGTGGAAGGAATCTCGGGATCAAAAAAAGAAGAAGATTGATTGAGAAATATGCTAGATTGGCAGTTGCTAGACTCCTCCCAAACCAATACCACGCAATGTCCTGAATCAACCACATGAAATATGTTCAGCTAATTAGCTCTCATTTAAGTTAAATCTAAATCATGGAAAAGAAATTAAGAACCACTTACCTTAACTTGAGCAGTTGCTGGTAGAGTTTTGGTAAGCCACACATCGTTTATCCAATCAATGATAACGAAGATCCTCCTGACCGTATAAAGCAAGGGTACTAATGCCCTCACTGGCGGTGAAAACAACGACAGACCACTTATTATGTTCTCAGTAAGGATCTGAAACGAGAGCAAGAACAGATGAGGTGTTAATGACCGGACTGCTTGATCATCACCCCTTGCAAACCCACCCAACACGTAGGCTAGGGGCAAGAACAGTCCTATGGTTGTTCCCAAAATGACGTAGAATCTAAAAAATCTGCTTCCTTGGAAAATCTCTGATGAGGTTCTGCCATATGAGGGGAAAGCGAAGCGCGAGAGGGCTAGAAGATAAGCAGAGGTGAAGGCTGGGAAGACTAGATCAAGTAGTGGGACAAGGCCACTAACTGAGAAAACCATAATGAAGGCTACCAGTTGAAGTTCTATAACACGCAATGATCCCATTAAACCTCCTCCCATCGAATTCTGCTGTTCCTGTCGCTTAAGCGGAGCCTTTGTTGCTGAAACAGTGGTTCCATTAGGTTCATATGGTGGATTCACAGCGAGAGAGACACCCGACATTTCTCCTTTAACTTGGTATAAATTTCTCTGTATTAAAAGTTTGGATGGTTCAGAATAAGAACAGGGCATGCAAAAAATGGGAAAAATTAAAATGTGTTGAGCAGAATTAGCATGAAATGTCAAACGGAAATCAGATAATGAATGAATATCTAAACAGAAAGTCATCAAAACTAAAGAGACTGACCATTGGGATTTATTTAAAAATGAAAAAGAACAGAAAACGAAAGACGGGACTGTACAACTACTATATGAGCAGCATCCTAAACTATAATCGGAGAATTATTCAACCTAAGAGGTTAAGATAACTAGAACAGCCTAAAAAAACATTAATATTACTGATATGCAAAGCGATAAATGTGATCAAAATGTTAATTTTCATCTGATAAAGGCAGGATGAATGTTTTATACTCCAAAGAAAACAGAAGAAGCAAAATGAAACCACGACAATGATACAATACCACCAGAAGATTAAGAAAGAACCTGAAACAAAGGGATTGGTGGTTCAAGAAGAAGAAGAAGAAGAGAGATCTTACTGATAAATGCAAACGAATGAATCATTCAAAAGTATGATCACCGAACAGAAAGGGTCAAAAAATATTAACTAGCGGTGACTGTGCTGCAAATGTAATTGCTGCAACGTGCCTGGTGGCTGCTCTTGAATGGGGGATGCTGTCAGCCTTGCACGTGCCAAACCACTATTTTTAGAATGGATTCGAATTGCTATTGTCAAACCACTCGTTTTATTTTCTTTTCCCTTTCTTTTGAATCTGTTCAAGGATGAAAATTTAACTCAACTCCATGAATATTAAATTGAATCGGCTTGAATAGATAGATTTTCTAGATAGTTGTTTTATATATATATATATATATATATATAATCTAAACATGTTACAAGATTTATACATTTGTATTATTATTATATATGTAAAGCATTTATACTTTTTTAATATAATCTAATATATAATACATTTTTTGTGTATCCTTCTTATTCTTATTTAGAGCCCTTCATTTTGAAATCTGTATCCATGAAGAAATATACTAAGCCATGTGATTCACTGTTTAAAATGTATTGAGATAAATATTTAATCATGTAATTAACCTCACTTTTTTTTATATCTCTAATTTTATCCTATTTATCATATTAAATCTAGGCATGGAGTGGAGACACTCTAGAGATTACAATCACGTCTTGTTTTATTGTTGAAATAATATTTTTTTATTAATGTAGGTGTTTAGGTTAGTTTACACGCATCTCGATTAAGTTAACGATTATGTAAGTCTCTGGTGATCATTATATAAACAACCACAGAATTTAAATCTGAAACAAAAAAAAAAACAAATTTTTTAGTTACTCTTACCACTGCCAAACTCCTGAATTTTTAAAATAAGGAAAGAGTTGGTGTATGGACTAGAATCTCACATCATTAAAAAAAAAAAAAAAAACTCACACGTGGGGTGGCTCTGGACATAAATCAGATAATCTAGCAACAGAATCAGCTGATCCGCGCCAAAACCTTACACGGTATCCAGAATATTCTGAGAAACGAAGACAAACCATGACAGCATCCATTTGAGCAACCTGGGAACTCTTGTTTTGGCGCATGGAGCAAAAGACAAAAGACATAACGTCAACAAAAATGCGATCAATTTTCTGGCTGGCGTCGAGACCCCGAGATTTTAACATCCATAGATTTCTTAGAAAAAATCAGTTTGAATTGACCGGTTCAATTTATTTTTTTAAACCCACAGGATGTGTTTATGATGATTTTTACTTTTGTTTTTAAATGCTTTTTAAAAATATATTTATCTTGAAAAAACCCATAGAATGTGTTTGTGATTATTTTTACTTTTATTTTTAAATGTTTTTTTAAAATATATTTATATTGAAAATTATCAAATTGATTTTTTTTTCATGTTTTTTTATGATTATGATTTTGATGTAAAATAAAAATATGAAAAAAAATATTTAATATATTTTCAAATAAAAAACTATTTTAAAAGGCACTATACACCACAATCTCAGATATATATTAAATTGTAATATATATTAAAACTATTCAGTGTTTCACTGTGCAAGTTCACAGTGAAACATTGAAAATCATCAAATTGATTTTTTTTTCATGTTTTTTTATGATTATGATTTTGATGTAAAATAAAAACATGAAAAAAATATTTAATATATTTTCAAATGAAAAACTATTTTAAAAGGCACTATACACCACAATCTCAGATATATATTAAATTGTAATATATATTAAAACTATTCAGTGTTTCACTGTGCAAGTTCACAGTGAAACATTGAGCAGTTTCTTTTTTTTTTCATTTTTTTTAGACTGAGCTGTCTTTCTTTTTTTTTTAGCTGTTTTTTTTATTTTTTTAATGCCTTTAAGGTTTTTTTTACTTCTTTCTTTATTTTTTTCTTTTAATAAAATTTTTTTGTTTAATTTAATTTGTTAATGTTAAATTATTTTTATTTAATTATTAAACTTTCATGACACGGATCCCGAGATTAACAGGTTAACTTGGTTTGACAAGTTAACCCAAATTTTTTTATTTTTTTATTTTTAATTAATTTCTTTTGTTTACTTTAGTTTGTTAATATTAAATTTCTTTCTATTTAGTTATCAAACTTTCATGACACATATCCCAGGTTTAACGGGTTAACCTAGTTTCACTAGTTAACCCAGTTAATTTTAGGTTAACCCGTTCATTTTTTTTGTTTTTTTTCTTTTAATAAAATTTTTTTATTTAATTTAGTTTGTTAATGTTAATTTTTTTTATTTAGTTATCAGAATTTTATGACATGAATTCCGGGTTTAACGGGTTAACCTGGTTTAACAAGTTAACTCGGATTTTTTTTTTGCTTTTTTTCTTTTTAATTAATTTTTTTCGTTTAGTTTAGTTTGTTAATGTTAAATTTCTTTCTATTTTGTTATCAGGCTTTCATGACATATATCTCGGGTTTTACGGGTTAACCTGATTTCACGGATTAACCCGTCAAATTTTTTTTTTCTATTTAGTTATCAAACTTTCATGACGCGAATCCCGAGTTTGACGGGTTAACCTGGTTTGAAGGGTTAATTCAGTTAATTTAGATTTTTTTTTCTTTTTCTTCATTGGTTTTTTTCATGTTGGTTTTTATTCATTAGTTTTTCTCTTTTTAATTAATATATTTAATTATCATATTTTATGACACGACCTTACAGCTAAACCCACATCAAAGGCTCTTGGATCTGGTGTTGCAGCCGGACTCATTTAAACTTGAGTCATGTAAGTTAAATATTATTATTAATATTATAAATATTACTCTTGGATCAAGCGTTGCAGCTAGACCTAAGGTTTTTGGGTATCTCTTTACAGAAAAACCTAACACTCTTAGATCTTAGCTTTTTTAATATTTTTTCTGCAAGAAAAAAAAAACTCGTGGTGCATGCCTTTATTTTTTTTCCTTTTCTTTTTCTTTTTAAGCCTTTTACCGTGGATTGCACAGTGTAGTCCATAGTGAAAAAGTTGATGCCTTTAGTTTTTTTTTGCCTTTTTTTTGTGTTTTTGTTTTTTAATTAAATTTTTTTAACTTACTTTCTTAATATTAATTTTTTTTCTATTTAATTATCAAAATTTTATGACACGGATCTCATATTTGACCCGTTAACCTGGTTTGATGGGTTAGCCCAGTTGATTCAGATTTTTTTTCTTTTTCTTCTCGTGGATTTTTTTCTCTTTGCTTTTTACTTTTTCATTAATCTTTTTTTTTAATTTAGTTCATTAATATTAAATCTTTTTTCTATTTAGTTATCATATTTTCATGACATGAATCCCAGATTTGACGGGTTAACCTGATTTTGCGGGTTAACCTAGTTGATTCAGATTTTTTTTCTTTTTCTTCATTAGTTTTTTTCTTTCAATTTTTTATTTTAATATTATATGCAGTCCACGGTGAAAAGACTAATGTCTTTAGTTGTTTTTTTTTCTTCTTATGCTTTTACTGAAACCTTCTTCTTCTTTTTTTATTAATTTTTTTTATTTATTTTGTTGATATTAATTTTTATTTATTTAGTTATCAGACTTTTATGACACGGATCTCAGGTTTGACGGGTTGACCCGGTTAATATAGTTTTTTTCCTTTTTCTTCATTAGTTTTTTTTCTTCTTATAAGTTTTTTTCCTTTATTTTTTATTTTTAATTAATGTTTTTTGTTTAATTTAGTTCATTAATATTAAATTTTTTCTATTTAGTTATCGACTGATGCCTTTAGTTTTCTTTTTTTTTTCTTTTTATTTTTTTGTCGTTTTTATATATTTGATTGTGGATTGCATAGTGCAGTCCACAATGAAAAGGCTAATGCCTTTTTTTTTGTTTTTTTCCTTTTAAATTAATTTTTTTCTTTTAATTTCGTTTGTTTATGTTAATTTTTTTATTTAGTTATAAGACTTTCATGACACGGATCTCAGGTTTGACGGGTTAGCCCAATTAATTCATATTTTTTTTTCTTTTTTGTCATTAGTTTTTTTCTTCATATAGGTTTTTTCTTCTTTGTTTTTCCTTTTTTAATTAATTTTTTTTAAATTTAGTTTGTTGATATTAAATTTCTTTCTATTTAGTTATCAGACTTTCATGACACGAATCTCAGGTTTGACGGGTTAACATAGTTAATTTAGATTTTTTTTTCTCTTTCTTCATTACTAAATTTAGTTTTTTTTCTTTTAACCCAATTAGTTTTTTTTGTTTTTTTTCCGTTTCTATGTCTTTGACTGTGGACTACACAATGCAGTCCATAATGAAAAGGCTGATTCCTTTTATTTTATTTTTTTCCTTTTGAATTAATTTTTTTCGTTTCATTTAGTTTGTTAATGTTAAATTTTTTCTATTTAGTTATCAAACTTTCACGATACGGATCCTGAATTTGACGGGTTAGCCCGGTTAATTCTGGGTAACCCGTCAATTTTTTTTTCTATTTAGTTATCAAACTTTCACGACACGAATCCAAGGTTTGATGGGTTAACCTGGTTTGAAGGGTTAACCCAATTAATTCAGATTTTTTTCTTCATTAGTTTTTTTCTTCATGTTGGTTTTTTTCTATGTTTTTTTTAATTAATCTATTTAATTATCACACTTTTATGATACGACCTTACGGCCGGACCCACATCCAAGGCTATTGGATCTGGTATTGCAGTCAGACCCATTTAAACTTGGGTCATCCAAGTTTAATGTTATTATTATATTATAAATATTACTCTTGGGTTAGGCATTGCAATCAAACCCAAGGCTCTTTGATATAACTTTGCAAAAAAACCTAAAACTTTTAAAATTTAACTTTTTTTATATATTTTTATGAAAAAAATAGACCCGCAGCAACGCGCGGGTCATCTAACTAGTAATACTCTAAAAAACATGAGGAAAATACTATTTCTCATGTCATTGTTCACTAGGAAACAAATCACTGCAAATTGTCATGTTAATTTGTTTTTCTTTAGTTCTTTTTTTATTGCACCCTTATAGCCACAAATAATAGCCCATTAAAGCACATTTATTAAGGAAAGTCAAGAATTAAAGATACGAGACTAAAATGAAAAACATAGCAAATAGAGATGTTTTTGTTAAAATTAGGTGCTGACCAAGAAAAAACACTGTGTCGACTCACGACACTGCTTCTTCCAACATGGTTCCTTAATGTAGAGGTGATATCCCTTCACAGCGGGATCAATTCTCTTACAAGTACGAGGTACATTGAAAGGATGACATTTCAATGTAAGTTTGTTTTGATTTGAGTTGGTTTGTGTTTAACAATTTATAAACAACTAATATTCCATTAATTTTATCGATTTTCAAGTTCACAAATATTGAGGTCGTCCAATTAATAACATCGGCCTTTAAATCATCGATGAAAATTTTACTGTTTAAATGGAGCCAGATTTCCAGACATCCTGATTGGAACCTTATATTGATGCATGATTTTATAAGATTTGATGTTAGTGTTAACTTAAAATTTTAACTATTTTTTATGTTATATTGAAATTATTGATTTATTTTTTATAAAATTTTTATACACGGCAAGAATTTGAGTGAGATAGCGCAAATGATAATGTTGCGAGGAGGGTTTGGGAGAATCACGTTGTAACTAGGTAACATAAAAAAACAATACGATATATTTTAAAAAAAATATATATTAAAATCTCATTTGTCATTAACTCATATAAAATACATTTGTATCATGTAGGTTGCATAACTTTTGGTATGAGGCGCAAAAAAAAGCTAAAAAATATGTTAGAGATGACGTTTTACCAGTCTAGAATGACATGACAGTTTGGAAGGATTTCAAGCCGCCATACATCCCGGAGGATATATGGGCGCAATATCAGCATGTGATGTCTGAGTGATGCACACGACGCTCACAGTTTGGCGTTGAGAAAAACCCCCAATAAATTCACGGTTAGGTTACCACGCATACCGGTGGCTCCGTTCATTGCTTATGCGAAGCGAATGGTAATATTAATTTTAATAACATCTATCTTTAATTAATTCATTATTATTTATAAATATATTTAACTTGCAATATTTTTTTATAAGCTATGACTCTTAGACGTGAGCCGAGCCTAATGAAGCTTTTTGTTGAGACGCACGTGAAGAGTGAAGACCGCCAAAAGCGAGTGCCATAGTTCGTCGACAATCACGCTCAACACTTTGTGGTACGTTCATTCAACCATTTTCTTTCGTAAGTTATTATTATTTTTTACTTGAATTTGGTGAGTTTAGTTTTTATTGCTAGGAGACATATGACAACCGGTTGAGGGAGAGATATGAAAACGATCATTCGACCCACCTAGATTTCGACCCACCTAGATTTCGACCCGGATTTGTGGATGGACTATAGAAGCAGGATCGTCTGGTGGACTCGATCGAAATCGGGTGTATAGACTCTCCAACATTACGACTGAGAACTTGCGGGCGACCCGTAATGTCTTAACCTTTGGGAGCTCCCAATCAGTATTGAGCACTTAGTCTCAAGAGTTCATGGCCTTGCAACAACACACGACCCATCTCACCGAAAAATATAAGCAACTCTCGATGGATTATGAACAACTCCGTCAAATAGTAATGGACACGAGATCACAGCTGGGTGGTACGTGTGCACCCCGTTTTGACCTTATAGTCCAGGGAATGACCAGCCTCCTCCTTCTTCTCTGATACTGCCATTATTCTAGTTTAATTCTTATTTGAACAAATAAAATTGTAATAAATATTTGGATTTTATATTATTCAAGTTTATTTTTACATATTTCAATTTTATACAATTTTATTTTTTTAATTATTTTCTTAGTTTGATTATTCTAGGGTTTATCATTTTCGGTTCGGATCGGTTTTTATAAAAAAAAAGTAACTAAACCAATTTTTAAAAAAAACCAAAACCGGTTCAAATCGAACGGTTTCGGTTCGGTTTGGTTTTTTAGGACAAAAACCAATTCAAACCGGTTTGGCTCAGTCTTTGCGGTTTGGCTCGGTTTTTTCTGGTTTTGCTCGGGTTTTTTTGGTTTTTTTCAGTTTGGGTTCAGTTCAGTTTTTTTGGTTTTAGGCTTATAAAATCAAAACAGAATCGAACCGGCCGGTTTTTTCAAAATTTTAATATGTTTTTTTCACAGTTCGGTTTTTTCGGCTATTTTTTTTCCGGCTGTCTCGGTTTTTTGGTTTTTTTGCTCATCCCTAGATTATTCTATACAATTTTATATTAATTATTTTATACAATTTTATTTTTTAAAAAATATTTTTTAATTATCATGGATGGAGTTACCGACAGACTCAATCCGTTAGTATATTCTAGAGAGTTGGAAAAAATTTACTGCATATGCTGCTGTCACCGATAAAATTAGTCCATCGATATATTACTAATGGGAATATCGACGAACACAATCCGTCGGTATATTCCAGAGAGTTGACCGGTTCAATATCTGATTAACCCATTTAGGATGTGTTTGCAAGTGTTTTTGCTTTTGTTTCTAGATGCTTTTCAAAAGTGTGTTTATCTTGAAAAAACATTAAATTGATTTTTTTTCATGTTTTCTTATGGTTTTAATGTGTTGATGTAAAAAAAAATATAAAAAAATTATTTAATATATTTTCAAGTGAAAAACTATTTTAAAAAGCATCATACACCATAATCTCAAATACACATTAAGTAATACCCTAAAAGACATGAGGAAAATACTATTTCTCATGCTACTGTTCACTAGGAAACAAATCACCGTAAATTGCCATATTGATTTGTTTTTGTTTAGTTGTTTTTTTTATTGCCACAAATGACACATTTATTAAGGAAAGTCAAGATTCAAGGATAAGAAAATAAAATGAAAAACATGGCAAATAGAGATGATTTTGTTAAAATTAGAGCTTAATGTACAGTTCAATCCTTAAAATTTTTAGATTATAAGTTTTTAGTCCTTAATAATTTATGAAATTCAATTTTATTCTCAAACTTTATTATTTTATTTTCTAATTAAAAAAAAGAGATTAGCTAAATTTCAATGTTAAAAGAGAAAGTCTAAACTATTTAATCCACGGTGAAGCGTGTGGAAAATAATAAGTTTAAGGTGTGTTTGAAATTGTAGTAGTAATTGCGGTTCAAAATGTGTTTTCACTTAAAAATGTATTAAAATAATATTTTTTAATTTTTTAAAAATTATTTTTTAATATCAGTATATTAAAATAATTTAAAAATATAAAATATAAAATAACACGATATTGAAGCCTCACAATCACTAGCCAAATATGCTTTTTTTGCTCGTACCTTTCCTCGTCCATGGTATGGTATCCTAGGCGTAAAGAAACCACACCAATTCATACCGAACTTGATGGTTAAATTCTACTGCGGTGAAGAGGGAGGTCCTGCCGAAAATAGCTCGACATCTCTCATTTTGACGTTCCCAAACATACGAAGCTCCGCCTCCTTGTTCCCGTGCGGTGCACTAAAAAAAACAATCGGGTACGTGTAATGACTTTGCTTTGCTTTCAATAATTTTCCAATTTGGTTTGGATAAAAGAGGCGTTGAGGATTTCAATACTCATTTTTG
>Ga0325403_1004984_pt1 | contig 12447 bp, 11 predicted proteins | sample PopdelMetagenome_19_FD_205665 | JGI IMG/M metagenome (GOLD analysis project Ga0325403, IMG submission 205665) | Populus deltoides microbial communities from Bellville, Georgia, United States - Xylem-PdKOR-R4 | ecosystem: Host-associated > Plants > Phyllosphere > Stem > Wood/Secondary xylem...
ATCAGTCAATCGATTCAAGATTTATTTTGAAGAGTGTCGCCTTCGTCACGGCTCCTCAGTTGCACATGCTGGAGGAGAACTGCCACTGTTGGCTGTTTACTAGCCTGGCCCTCTTCCTGCATTCAATCGCTTTCATTCAATTCCTCTAATAGGCTGTTGACTAGTCTGCTAGTTAGTCACTTGTAGTTCAAACCAAGGGACCAGAGTTCCATTCGTTAGTCAATTGGGTGTTGCTTTCATTTGAAGTGAGAAGCAGGGCGTTCCTCTAATTGCCTGTTTACTATTCTGCTCATTAATTGAGATATCTAGATAGTCACTTGTGGTTCAAACCAAGGGCATTTGTATATTTCGTTGGGATTTTTTTTTATTATCATGGTGGTTTACATACAATTTTATAATTTAATAAATATAAATAATATTAAAAAAATAGTTGATGAGTGCATAGGTGGCCTCTGCGCACTTCAGGTGGTGGGTGTAGGGCCGTTCGTTGACCAAAGGCCGTCATGGATGAGGCAGTGTGTGTGACATATAGTTGTTTAGTTTGGTGCTGACAACCTTTTCTTTTTCTTTTTCTTCTATCTCTCTCCTTGATTTTCGTGTGTGCCCCTTCAAAATTTCAAAGCACACCTTGAATTTGTTATTCTTTTGGATTTGGTCCCTATTTTTTTGATTATTATTTATTTTGATTAGAATAATTTATAAAATTAGAATTCCTCGACAATTTCATTCCCCTTCTGTTATTTCATCTTTTAAATTTTGTCCATGTTCTTTTAATTGCTTTTTTTTTATTTGAGATCATTTTTAATTTTTTTTTTATAATATCATCCTTCAAAAGTTTTTTTTCTTTCTATAAGATTTTTCACTTATTTTAAAAATGACTCAGGATATCTCGAATATTTTTCATTTGTTGTTTTTTAAATTTATGTTTAAATATATATATATATATATATATATATATATATATTTTCATTTAATATAATTTAATTAGTTAATTAAATATAAGCATATGATGCTCATTTCATAATATTTTGAAATACAAAATAATAAAAAATTGTATTGGGTAGACATCGTTTTATTGACACAGATAATCATTTGATTAAATACAAATTTATTCAAATAAAAAAATTATTAAACACAGCTAGGAACATGCTCCGTGTTGCAATATCAAATATATTTTTTTTACATTTATCTCTTGATTTTTCTAGTTTAGTCTTTATTTATCATTAACAGGTTTCTTTTATATTTATTAGCACAGATAATTCTTGATTATTATAGAATGTATAGCACGTATATATATGTATAAGAATTAATGTAGGATTATTTCAATGTTGTAATTCCTACAGTTATTATCATGTACTGCTGCATATATATAAATAAGAAAGGTTGACTATGACACAACTTATGTCATTCTATTATTCTCAACTTGGTATCAAAGCCCTAAATAAATTAAAAAACTCTCTCTCCCCTCTGCAATGGACTCTTCATCCCAGTCACTTACTGCCTCCCCCTCTACAGCACCAGTGATGCTGATTTCCTCCTTTGCCGCAGCACCAGCTTCCTCCTCTACTTCTGTTCTACCATGACCATAGCCCACAAATGGTGGTCACACCCTTTTCATACCCAACAATACTCCTCTGTTGCAGCTTTCTACTGCTGCTGTTGCTGCTGCCACTGCCACTACCATTGTCTCCCTCTCCCACACTCACGAAGTCATCTCTATCAAATAAACAAACACCAATTATCTATATTGGTGAATGCAGATGAAGCTGTATCTCTTAGACCAAGGAGTTTTCGGGTTTGTTGATGGCTCAAATTCTTGTCCTTCTTCACATGTACTTGCTACCGTTGGTACCTCTCTTCAGGTAAATCAGTCTTCTCTTCATTGGAAACAGCAGACCAATTCATTCCAAGTGCTTTGCTTTCTTCACTGTCAATGGAAGTTCTCCATCTTGTTGTTGACTTCCAAACTTCAAGTTCTATCTAGTGCACACTTGAGCACGCTCTAGCTTCCACATCAAATTCTCATAATATGCAACTTCATGGCTCCCTTCAAGATCTTCAACAAGGAGATGAGTCGGTAACTCAATTTATGCAAAAAGATAAGGCATTATTTGATGAGTTAGCCGCTGCTGGTCGGCCTGTTTTGCTGGAGGATTTCAACTTATATGTGTTTCATGGCCTTCAAGGAGAGTTTAAGGACATAGTAACAAACATTGTGACCATGACAGAACCCCTCTCGTATGCCGATCTTCATAGTGATCTTCTAACGTATGAATTTCTTCACAAGACATCTCTTACATTCATGCATTAATGCACCTCTGTTGCACATGCCTAACACCCCCCATTCATCATTTGTCTCCTAACACCAGTCCTCTGGAAAGTTTGGGCGAAACAGGGCTCGTTTCCATAGAGGATGGCGTCCTAACCAGTTCAACAGCAGATGGAACATGTCTGCTGCGTCCAGATCAGATTTTCGTAGCTTCCATGAACCCTCTAACAATGATAACAGGCAACGTAATTGGCAGGGAAATTAGTAGCGCAACTGGGGGCAGAATACACATTGCCAATTGTGCCAAACATTTGGCCATACAACCCTTCACTGTCCTCAACTTCAACACTGTGGATGTGGATAGCAACCTAGTTCAAATCTGGCGCTGAGTAATGTCTCCTCAACAGGTACTGCTGATTGGTTTTTGGATACCGGCGCTAATCAACACGTTACACCTGATCTTAAAAATTTGGATGCTTTAGAATCATATCTTGGTAATGATAACATGCATGTTGGTGATGGTAAGGGACTTCCCATTTCTCATATCGGTCATACTAAACTATATATACCACATTGTACTTTCACTTTGTCTAATGTTCTTCATGTTCCGCATATTACAAAACCTTTGCTTTCTGTTCAGAAATTCTGTCTTGATAGCAATGTTTATTTTGAATTTCACTTGATTGTATTTTATGTCGAGGATCTCAACACCAATGAAGTACTCCTCTCAGGTCAGAGTAAAGATGGTCTCTATGCTTTGACTAGGTCTTCTGTCATATTAGTTCCTTAAGCCTATTGGTCTCTTTGCATCTTTACTTCTATTGATTTATGGCATAATCAACTAGGTCATCCTACTTCTCGTATTTTTCAACTGTTAGTCTCAAAAAATAAGATTATTTGTAATAACAAACGTCTTCATTTTCAATGTCAAAGTTGTCCATTAGGAAAATTGTCACATCTGTTTTTAGGACCTACGGGTCACTAAATTTCTGCTCCGCTTGAATTAATTTTTAGTGATGTATATGGTCCTGCTCCCCTTTTTTCTTCAGATGGTTATCGTTATTTTTTTGTTATCGTACACAAAAGATATATATTATTACTCTCTTGTTGCCAAGTCTAATATTTATTCTGTCTTTCATCAATTTCAGACTCTCGCTGACTGTCAATTTTCACTAAAAATAAAATCCATTCAAACTGATTGGGGCGGTGAATACCGCAAACTATCCATTTTCTTTCAGACCATTAGCGTTCATCATCGTCTGATTTGTCCTCACACTCATGAACAAAATGACACAGTAGAACGTCGTTATAGGCATATTGTGGAAACCATACTTACTTTTCTAGGACAGTGTAAAACATCATTACAATTTTGAAATTATGCTTCTGAAACCTCTATTCATCTTATAAATTGCATGCCTATTCTTGTCCTTGAAAATAGATCCCCATTTGATTTTTTGTTTCAATGGTCTCCAGATTATCATTTTTGCGTACTTTTGGGAGTCTTTGCTTTTCTTTTTTGCGTCCCTATCACAATCATAAATTAAATTTTTATTCCTCTACATGTGTGTTTTTTTGTTACAGCTCCTCTCACTTTGGTTATCGATGTCTTGACATTACATCTCAATGCATTTATATCTCTTGTCATGTATGTTTTTATAAACATGTGTTTTCGTTTGACAGATCTGAATAGATTGCACAATCCTCCTCTCCTTCCCCAATACAACCCACCACTGCCCTCCTCCCAAATCTGCTCCATTCCCCATTGTTTTACACCCCTACAACCCCTCATTGTCACTCTTCTACCTGTTCTCAACCACCACTTTATGCTCCCCCACAACAGCCTCATCCCTTCCCTTCCCCATCACCACATGCATATTTATCTAACCATTATACTACAGGTACAGGATGTAGAGCAGTTTCCTTTGGTTTCCAACATGACACCTCTGCTGATGTTAGGACAATCCCCTGTTCCTCTTCAGTTTCTCCTTGTTCTACTAGCGCTAAAATTGCTATAAACTTCACTTTTGCTATCAATCCTACATCAACTGCCAGTCCTCTGCTTATGGCAAATTCATCCTTTACTCTTTCTGTTAGCCTGAATCTGGTGGTTGATTTCTCCTCTTATCCATTACAGCAGGGCACCGCTTTGCCACCATCTTCTCATGCATCACCACCCTTAGTTAGTAGACATCCTATGGTTCTTTGACCACGACAACCGAAGACAGTGAATTTGGTTGCTTCCGTTGCCGCTGCCGCTGCTCCTAATTCATTTCAGGTAATATTCTCTCCAACCTCTAAACCCATTGAATTCTCTGATGCTAACAGGTATGCGGTTTGGCATGATGTTATGTGTGATGAAATAAAGGCTTTGCGCTCTAATCAGACTTGGTCTTTAGTTCCCTTTCATCCTTCAATGAATGTTGTTGGCAGTCAATGGGTGTATAGGATAAAACATCTTGTTGATGGCAGCATTGAGCATTATAAGGCATGCCTGTTTGCTAGAGGTTTTACCTATTAAAAAGGCATTGATTATTCTGAAACTTTTAGTCCAGTTATTAAGCAGGTCACTATCAGATTAGTCTTTTCCATTGCGGTTTCGCGCAATTGGATGATTCAACAACTTGATATTTATAATGCTTTTCTCAATGGCGTTCTTACTGAAGAGGTCATGAAACAACCTCTAGGTTTTGTTGACTCTACTCTTTCATCTCATGTGTGCCAATTGCACAAGTCGTTGTATGGTTTAAAACAGGTACCGAGGGCATGGTACACTTGTTTGAGTGATTTTTTGTTGTCCATTGGTTTTCAAGCCTCCAAGGTTGACACCTCCTTGTTTATCTTGTCTGATGATACTAATATCTTTTATCTTTTAGTGTATGTTGATGATATCCTGCTTACAGGTAGCATCTATGCTATACTTCATCGCCTAATACAATTACTAAGCTTCGAATTCAAGCTTCATGACTTAGGCGCAATTCATTACTTTCTGGGTATTAAAGTTTAGTCCACAGGTTTAGGTTTGATGCTACGACACCACAAATTTATTCTTGACATCCTTACTCGGGCTAGTACGAATTCCTGCAAACTCGTTGATACTTTAGTCTCTACTTGGAAAGTTACCATATTGCCAGATTATCTCTTCTCTAATCCTACATGGTTTCGTCAAATCATGGGTGCTCTTCAATATCTTACCTTCACTCGCCCATATATCTATTTTGTTGTTAACAAAGTTTGTCAGTTTATGCATGTTCCTACAGATTCTCATTGGGCCACTGTTAAACATATTCTACACTACCTTAAAGATACAACATCTTATGGTTTCCATATCACTCGAGGTTCCTCCTTTGCTCTATATGGTTTTACAGATGCTGATTGGATTGGTAGTATTGATGATCAAAAATCTTTGGGTGGTTACCTTGTCTTCTTTAGTCAGACGCCAATCTCATGGAAGTCAGGCAAGCAACGCATAATTGCTCGCTCCTCTACTGAGGTTAGCTGACGGTACTACTGGGGTCATCTAACTTCAATATTTGTTAACAGATCTGCAGGTTCCCTATGTCTCTGCTCCTACCATTTGATGTGATAACCTTAGAGTCACTTATCTCTCAGTGAATCCTATTTTTCATGCTCGTACTAAACATGTTGACGTGGATTCTCATTTTGTACAAGACTGGGTTGCGAAGAAAGAGATTCAAATTCATTTTATCTCCTCTCAGGATCAACTTGCAGATGTCTTTACTAAGCCACTTTCCGCTACTTCATTTACTGCTTTTCATTACAAGCTTCGAATCGATCCTTCACCCTCCGCTTGAGGGGGCATATATATATATATATATACATATATATATATATACATATATATATATATATAGGAATTAATGTAGGATTATTCCAATGTTGTGATTCCTACAGTTAATATCGTATACTGTTACATATATATAAATATGAAAGGTTGGCTAAGACACAACTCACTACCAGAAAACTGATAAATACAAACGGAAATACTGAGAGAATATTTTCGTCGGTAAATTTCCGAGGGATTTTACCGACGGAAATATTCCCTCGGTATATACCGAGGGAATTACGATGGGAAAAAAAATTAAAACAAAGCAAAAAAAATAATGACGTGTCAGGATTTACCAACAGAATTACTGACGAAATTTATTCCGTCGGTAAATCTGTCGATAAACTTGTTTACACTGTTCATCATATCAATTACAAAGGGAATCACCGACGGACAAAATTCGTCGGTATTTTCCAGAGAGCTCCAGAATTGTTCACTTTCCAATTGCACTGTTAATTGTTGTTCTTTACGGACAAAATCACCGATGGAATGAAAAGTTGTCGGTGTTATTTGGCAGTTTTCTGAAAAAATTCAATTGATTTAAAATTTTCATTTAAATATTATAAACAGAATCACCGACGGACTGAAAAAATCGTCGGTAATTGTTGGTGGTTTCTGAAAAATTTTTACTAAATTGAAAATTTAAATTAAATATTACCGATGGAATAATTAAAAAATATTAATATTCAATTATCCGTCGGTAAATCCGTCGCTAACGCGCCCCAATAAAAAGCATGAGTCCCTTTATTTCACAAGAGACAGACTTATTTCTTCTTCTACTACTACTTCTTCTTCGTCTTTTTATTCTACTTCTATTTCTTCTTCTTCACTATATGTAAAAAACATCAATATCTATTTCTTTCTCTTCTTTTATCCTCTTAGTTTTTTTTAATTAATATGCTTTACGAAATTTTTTTTCTCTCCTTAGCTTCACTTGCAACTACATTAAGGTAAGATTTTTCTTCTTTTTTCATGATTTTTTTCACTATATTTGTTTTTTATTTTATTTTTAATTGTTTTGTTCTTAATAATTGTATAAATGTTGTTGTGAGATTTGTTTTTTCACATGAGATCAATTTTTAGTTGATTTATTTATAGGATTTTTAAATTTTTAGCAATTCCAACTTCATTTTTTGCATATGAATTTTTTTAGTTGAATTTATTTTTTTGTTTTATTTATTTGTTGCAAATTTGTTTGAGTTGATTTTCTTATTTTTATTTCAAGCATTTTGAGTATATATTATACAGTGTTGATTTATGTTAATTTAATTATTTTATAATTTTATAGAATGAATTTTTTTAAAATGTTTTTAAATAATTACCGACGGAATTGCAGATGGAATTTCCATCGGTAATTCCGTCGGTAAATCCGTTGGTAATAAAAAAATTATTACCAAGGGATATACCGTCGAAATGAAGCGGGTAATTTTATTTTTTTATTTTCGATGGATTTACCGACGGACAAAAAATTACCGATGAACGATTCAACGACGGAGCATTGCCGTCGATGATTCCGTCGGTAAATTAATTACTGACGGAATGTGTCTTACGCTGACGAAAAAATTTCATCGGTAAAACTGTTAAATCTTGTAGTGACTTAAGCCATTCTATTATTCTCAACTTTGATTTATTTAATTATATGTATGCAATATAAATTTTGAAATAAATTGCCAATTTTTTATTAAAATAAATTATGAATAAGATTATAAATAAATTTAAATAATTAATATTATGCATGGAATAAATTTTTTAAAATGTATTGTGGAGGTAACCTTTCGCTTCAAAGAATACGGTAAGGGTGACATCGATTTTAGACTTAACTTACTTAATACCTAAATCTCTAACCAAAGTCGATCTATTTTTGAATTCCTAACTTTTTAATTAATAGGTGGTGACTTTTTTTTTCCTTCAATTTTGAAGAATCTCGCATTCATCACGGTGAAATAATTTTGAAGAGTGTCACATTTATCACGGCTCGTCTGCTGGACCAGAGTTACATTCAATATTCACTTAGGTGTTGCTTTCATTTGACGTGAGAAGCAGGGCGTTCCTCTAATTGCCTGTTTACTATTCTGCAAATATAACACTATTTATTAAGTGCCACACACAATCTTTTTAAAATATAGAGTGTTTCTTGCTTACCTCAAATCTCTTGAAAAAGACTGAAAAGGTCTTAATTCGACGCATCTCGGCAATGGAGAATCGTATGCCCTTTGCTATAATTACCTTCACCCTCGTCATCTTCCTCTATGGCAAGTAGTTTTACAATATTACATATATTAGATTCTTGCATGGAAAACAGCTCCACTGGATATCCGTACCTCTTCTTCACTCTTTTTTTGAGTGGCTAGTGCTTGAATAAAGCAAAGTCCAGGGAGGTCAAAGGCAAGAATGTAGAACGAGCACGCTGAAGATGCACATGGACGATTCGAGTGGGCTCCTGGCCTGCCTTGGGTTATGATTCCGGTAATGAACACCTCAGGTTAATGGTACTGTGGAAGCAGCGGCTATGGTTCCTGGATTCAACGTGGGGCAAGATAGAAACTTGAGGGTGGCGAAAAGAGACAGTGCTGATGAGAGAGGCTGTATTGTTTTTTTGTTTTTAGTTTTTTTTTTGGTAAAGAAGAAGCTCGCTAAAGAGTGTGTACGGGAACTTTTTTGGCTACCTTTAGAAAGGAAACGGGTCGTCTGATTTTGAAAAATGGCAGTGAAGTTTTTCAGCCCCATTTTCTTCTTTTTTTTTTTTTTTTCTCTCTCTCTCCTGCCCACTCTTTATGATTATAAGATTTGGTGTGAGCTTTATAGAACACGAGGATTCTGAATATATTAGTTCATTTTAGTAATTATTTAAATATTTATATATTAGCTCTCATTCTTGTTAAAATAAAATAAAAGAGGATTCTGAATATACATATTATATAAGCTATTTTAAGAAAAAAACCAACAAAAAATCATCAATCCTATCATACCCCAAGGTTGTGTTAAATTGAGCATTTATATTCTAACATTAGAGTATTTATTCTTATCCTCACTACACTTAAACACTTTCAAATCATCTAAATGTTATTGATTGAGCTATGGAGATTCTAAAGTTTAAATTGTATCATCTACTATATGAGAGAGTTTTGTTGTGAGTAAAATCATCCTTATAATCCTTTGAGAGTTAGGATAAAACTCTTGGTATTGGTGAGGGAACCTCACCAAGGAAAAAATTTTAAAGCGAGCATATCTTTAAGAGGGAAAATTTTTTGTGTAGATTCATCAAGTGATGAAAAATTTTGAAAAGCAAATATCTTCTAGTGGTGTAAAATCTTGGTGAGGATTCATCAAGTGACAATTGTAATCTTCAACTTGGACTAATGAAAGAATAAAATACACAAGACTGATTTAGTGTTTGAGGTGTGAATATAGACTTGTCAAACCACGTTAAAAACCAAGTTTACAATTCTTATCCCTTTACTCTTTACTTTACATAATTTAATTATATTGTTGGTTAATTGAATTAATTTCAATATTTATTATTATTAATGGAACACCTAATTCACCTCCCCTTAAGTATATTGTTGCTTGAATCCTAGAACAACAACTACTCCCTCCAACCACTAATCGCAGCTGCCAATGACATACACTAATAACATTAGCAGCAACATTGATCACAAATAACACAACCAAAACAACTCATATCGATACCAAAATCCAATCATTCTCTTTCTCAATCTCACTTACCATAACAAAACACCACTATTAACGTTGTTATCTCTTTCCAACATCATCACAACAACTTCCTAACCAGTAGTAGCAAAGGCAGTAATAGTGGAAGCAATGGTCGGGAAAGAAGGAAAACAAGAGAGAGAAATTAAATATTCAAGTGACTCGATCTTCCTCCTCAAATAGTGGTGGACTACACCACCGATATGGAAGGGAAGAGAATATAATGGTGCTCCCAATCCAGCTAACCACCTTTGTGACCATCATTGGCGTGTGAGACCAGATACCACCAACAATTGTTATCACACACTAGCGCGTGGCTATCATGTTCCAATATTGCCCTCAACAGTCCAACAACTTCTTCACCTAATTTCCATCGCTTTGATTAACTTCAGCTACTCTAAAAGGTTGTTGAGGACTAAATTAATTTTTTGAATAATTTTTTATTATGTTGTTAGATATTATGATGAAATGCTTATCGGTTGAGACCGATTGCATATAACTATGAATGTTTGTGATATTTAAAGTGTTGGGATTTACACCAACCTCTAGGATATGATGCCCCTGTTTATGAAATTTTAATGTGGATGTTTGATTTTTCTTATATGTTTAGTTTTTTAGAATGATGGGTTTTGCGTGTGGACATGTTTTAAAAAACATACGTTAGAGATTAACATTACTTTTTTTTCTAAATCGATAAAATTATCTATTTTTAGGGATTAACATCAAGATTTTTCTTTATTGATGAGTCTTCTTTTTTTAAGGACCAAAGTCAATTTTTTATTAAAATAAATCACAAATAAAAATAGAAATAGATTTAGATAATTAATAGCATTCATAGAATAAATTTAGAAAAAACATTGTAGAGGTAACCTTTCATTTGAAAGGATGCGATAAGAGTAACATTGATCTTCTCTTAGACCTAACTAACTCAATACCTAAAATCTCAAACTAATGTCTAATTTAGGATTCCTAATTTTTTTTATTACTAGGTGGTAACTTCGTTATTTTTTTTCCTTCAATTTTGAAGAGTCTCGCATTCGTCATGGTGTGATAATTATTAATTAACCAAGTTAAGAAAATTTATATCGACTACAACTAATTATTTTCATTGATAATTATTAATTAACGTACAAAGTAAAAGCATTCTATTGAAATTTAATTCGACTACAACTAACCTATTAATTAAGAAATCCTTGAAATTTAAATTGACTACACATGATTATTTTCATTGATAATTATTATAATTATTAATTAATAAGTTAAGGAATCCTATTGAAATATAAATTGATTATAACTAATCATTTTCATTAATAATTATCATAATTATTGAGAATAAAAGGACATCAATAAATTAGTTATTTTGATTTGCAAAGGAAAAATATTATTTAAAATTCTAAATTAAAATAATAAAAATTATATTTCAATAGATTTATGATGTTTATAACAGTGTAACCTATTGAATTGTACTTTTGAGAACAACCTTGTTTTGGTTTGATTTTCTACTTAATAAAAGTGAACAATGATCCAGTCAAACCCAAATGACTTAAAGGGTTAACTTGTGACTTAGTTCACTTGTTCAAACTTGTGTTGCATGTGAACATTAGGGCGAGCTATGTGAAAAAAAAAAGATAAAACAAGAAAAATGAGTCGCTATCTAGATTTATGGTAACTAGAAACCCTAATTTGTCTTTAGAGGTTCTAGGTAAAGAGTTGGCTATATAATAATCAAGATAGACATAACTCTATACATCCTATCTAAGATAAGCTACTTTGTTGTTTGTTTTGAATGATAAATGTGTTTTTTTACAGTTCACCTAAATTGATATGTATGTTATTCAATGTATTGTTCGTATTATCTATTAAACAACATTTAAAGAACATATTCTACTATTAGATCTTTCTATCCTCGGTTATTTGGAAATAATGAGCACACCTATATACAAGGCTTATTGCGGGTTGAAAAATTCATATTATTCATTACATAGTGTCTAAAGAACAGGGTCCGCTATTGGACTATTCCATCTTGGGCTACTTAATTTTATTAGTTAATATCCTAGAGATCATGTATTAATTGGTATTATTATTCACTTATCAACACTTGAAGAACATAGCCCAATATTAGATCATATCATCATGGGTCAATTAGTAATTAATAAAAATAATTAATTCATCAATCAAATATTAATTGATCTTATTACTCGATAACCAACATCCAAAAAAACAGGACCTAATATAAGACCATTCCATTTTGGATTAATTAATCAATTGATAGAAACAATTAATACAAGGACAATTTTATTTTTATTTTTTATTTTTCTTTATTAATCAACATCTGAAAGACAAAGCCTAAGGTTAGAGCATACAATCTTGAGTTAAATAATCAATCGTTATTTTTTTATAAAAATAATCATTCCATATAATATTCATGGCAAGATTTTTCACAATTATCTAACAAAATCCTAAATTTTAAATTTTATGGTTATATTCAACCATCTTATAATATTCATCCAGCTAACTTCAAGAAACAAGTATCTCACACATTTTGCATATTTTTATTTTCTATATGCACATAACCAAAAACCAATTAACAAACAATTTCTAATCAACATTTCTTTTTATAAAA
>Ga0325403_1004986_pt1 | contig 12445 bp, 4 predicted proteins | sample PopdelMetagenome_19_FD_205665 | JGI IMG/M metagenome (GOLD analysis project Ga0325403, IMG submission 205665) | Populus deltoides microbial communities from Bellville, Georgia, United States - Xylem-PdKOR-R4 | ecosystem: Host-associated > Plants > Phyllosphere > Stem > Wood/Secondary xylem...
TTTGCGCCTATTTTCTTCTTCCAAGATGGCGGCTGCAACATCATCAAAGACTAAATAGTCTGTGAGGATATTATTGGTCAAGTTGATAATGAGCTGATCATACGAATCTGGAAGACTTTGAAGTAGATGCTCTACACGTTCACTTTCCTCTATTTGTTGACCCAACGTAGTGAGTTGTGAAAATAGAGTCCTTATTGTGTTGATGTGGTCAGTCTCTGCCGTGGTTTCTGTCATTCAAAGGGTATAAAGTCTCCGCTTTAAGAAAATCTTATTGTGCAAAGACTTGGACTCATATAGTTTTGTTAGAGTCTCCCATATCTCCTTAGCTGTTTTCTTCTCCGCCACACTTGATAATACTTCATCAGCTAATGCTAAATGTATGTTAGCAATAGCATTGCCATCCATCTCATTCCATTTTGCATTATCAGTGATCTCCGCGGGCCGATCCCCAACTGCTGCTAAGCAATTGTCTTTCCTTAAGATTGCCTTGATTCTCATTTTCCAAAGTGAGAAATTGCTCCCATTGAACCTCTCGATCTCGTACTTTGCTGCCATTTTATTCACTGTGATCTATTCAGCAATCACCATTTCACAGATCTGTAACGTATACAGAAATAGTATCGTGTGAATAATACTTCACTAAGTAAGTTCCCAGGAAAGATTGGAGGGGTCACAAACGGTCTCGCTTAAAACCCAATCTCCTTAGACACAACTTCCTAAACTGTATTTAATCACCACACTGACTTTCTATATCCACCAACAGTAACGTATGTGAACAGTACCGTATCGATGAATAGTGCCGTATAGGTGAATAGTGTTGTAGACGTGAATAGTAACCGTATACACGAATAATTATTGTGTATTAACAACACCAACCAGGAAGCTCTGATACCACTATTAGGATACTAGCATGCAAACCCAACAAGATAAAAGGCAAAGGATAGGATAAAATGAGAAATTTGACACACAAGAACGAGAAATTAGACACACAAGAATTTACGTGGTTCACCCAATTTGGCTACGTCCACGAACAAGTATAGAAGAATTTTACTAAGTAATGTGGGAATTACAACCTCTCTCTACTAATAGGAGAACAATTGAAATCTCTCTATTATTAGGAGAAAACACCTCACTTACTATCTCACAAATACCTCACAATTTTATGGGATTACTCTCCTTCACTCTCTCTTGTTTCTCTCTTTTGGTGTGATTTTTATGGCAAGAATGCACTGTCTATTTATAGGCAAGCATCCTTGCCTTTGTCTTGCAAAAGACAAAGCAAGGCAAGTGGCATCAATTGGTGCTGCAAGTGGCACCGAATTGGTGCCCATTTTGTTGACTTAGCTGCACCAATTGGTGCCAGCTAACTTCACACTATCAGCGTAACCTTGTTCTGCTGCTTGTTTGCTTAACAATGTCACAATTATAAACACACGCGCACATTAGTAGTTGATTGTTTTCCACTGTGAGCGAACAAAGGCATTTGTAATGGCATTCTGAAGCTGGATCATACATTAGTTAGCCAGCCATAGTATAAGATCATTCACCATAAAGACTTAGCTATAAACTGGTTTTTTTTAATTAAAATCTTTTTTATAAAAAAAAAGTAAGTAACAATTACTAGCGTGGTTTTTAGCAACAAGAACTGCGAATTTAAAGTTTGAAATGTGCTTAATAAAATTGAAGCTTATATATATATAATATATGTACTAATATCATCAAAATGGTGGTCCAATGTTTTATTTATAAAAAGAATGGTTCAATGACATTTTTAATATACACAAGTTAAATTGAGTTAATCTATTTATTTTGTAACTTAGTCATAGCCCTCATCGGGTTAAACAACCTTATTTTTTAAGTCAATTTTTTTAATAATAGTATTTACAATCTTAAAAATATGAGATAATATCCTAATTAAAATTTAAATAAAAACAATGCAAACAAAAAATACACAAAAAATAAAAAGTTGGCATAGAAATTTAAAAGAAATGAAGTAAAAGGAAAACAGGCTAGATGTTTTTAGGTCTAGCAAGAAACTCAGGCCTAAGTGTGCTGAGGCCAAAAATTTTCCCCTTAATAAAGGATAGACACTACTCTTTTTTTATTAAAAAAAAATACGTTAATGTAACAGTGCTTGTTCTTAAACAAAAAAACTTATTTTTTCTTTTCATTATCCCTTTATTTTTTACATATCTGGATAAATGCTTCGACATAGATAATCATGGTGGTGAGTTGAAGTTGCTAGTATTTGTTTTTTATTTTTTATTTTTTTAGTGCATTATTATATTGAAAAGTGTTAAGATCTATTATCAATGTTCAAAAATAAAAACACACAATTTAATATGATTTGATAATTTGTCAATATTCATAGAGCCATTGTTTTTACTCCTAAAAGAAAAGCAAAATATCATACCAATTAAAGGTGACTCTCTGAACTCAACTTACAAACCCTCTATAACTACCACCTCACTTTTCTTTATCACTTAATGTTTTTTATTGTGTGTCTATTTCTCTTACGACACCCTTTATTTATAGGTAAAATGAGGGAGCATAGACTATGATTCTTTTCTATTGATTTGGTAAAATCCCTAAATCTCTTCATAAAAATCATCCATTTATTTCTAGCTTGATTTGCAATTGATATTAAACCTAATTTATCTCAATTCATATCAATTTCCCATTTGAAGATAAATGAACCTATTGAAACTTTGCACATCTTCAGTTTATCAAGTGTATCTTCCTTAGTTAACATGTTAGCTAGATTCTTGTTTTCACATATCTTCTCTAGTCTCAACTGATCATCATCAACCCATTTGATTTCTCCTCAATACTATTTGCTTGGATAACTCTTGTTTCTACTAGTATCTACTTACAACTTTTGCTATAGGTGTAGTACCAGCTCTTGTACGAATAATAACATGCATACAACTTTTAATTATTGATGTACAAGGAACTTTACTTATATAGTTCTCTTTTTTCATATAATCCTCTTACAGCTTGGATAACTCTTGTTTCTACTTATAACTTTCGCTATTGGTGAATGTATCTTAATTAATCTGAAATAACTAGCCAAACAAGTGCTTACTAGCTTTGCTCTATCCGTGCTGAATATGTGAAGCACTTTTTTTTATATAATCTTCTTATAAAAGCTTCAATGTGCTATTAGATATATCCTTGATGATTCTTATACTAAGAATTTATTTTACAACTTCCAAATCTTTTATTTTAAATTGTTTTGATAATATATTGCTTTTCAATTTATTTATTCCCTCGATGCTAGATCCCACAACAAACATATCATCTACATGTAATAATAAAATGATGTAAGAGTTTAAAAATATTTCACATAACAATAATGATTTACCTGCAATCTTATGAATCCATTCTTGCACATAAAATTATCAATCTTTTTATATCTTTATCTAAAAACTTGTTTCAAGCCATACAAACTCTTTTTTAGTCTGCAAACTAGATTCTTATTTTCCTTTACTAAGAATCCTTCTGGCCGCTTCATGTAATTATCTTCTTCGAAATCCCTATAAAAAAACTAATATTCACATCTAATTGTTCAAGATGAAAATGTTAATTGATTGATGTGTATCCAAATCCTAGATCAATTATATATCAGAATTCATGTTTTCTTTTTTTTTGCTATATCATATAATATGTATTCCAATCTTTTTCTCTATTGCCACACATAATACAAGTTGAATCAGTTTGCACAAAAAGATAACATTGTTTTACTTGATACTTATCCGTTTTGGTGACTATCAGAGGGATAATTAAGCAAATAAAAAATCACAGAAGTGAACAAAGATGAAAGAAGTTATCATCTAATTTCATACCCATTACTTATCGAAAATGTCAAGGTTTTGAATTCAAACGCATTGACTGCAATCAATCTTTTGTATTTCAACAATTATTTAATTAGGGTTATTTCAATTTTTTGAAGTGCTTTTCCATTTTTCACAATTTACCCCGGTGTAGTCAAGTTTAGAGTTATTTTGAATCCCCGATGGAAATATATATCGTTGACCACAAATTCACTAAGATATTTTCATTCTAAAAAGAAACTAGAACACAAATTTCATGAAAATCCTTACTTCCTGCAAACCACATCACATAATGAAAAGCAAAAACATAAAATTTAACAAGCTTGGATGAGATTAGAGTGTGGTTGCATTAATGAAAATACACTAAATTGATAGTTTCTGCAGGTGCAACAGGACAACCACAGTAACAAAAGGGCCCTCCCTTGTTATCTTTATTCCTCCAACCTTCTTCCCCACCTTCACAACTACGACATCAAAACGAAAAGAGAAATAGAAGAAGCATGCATGACACAACTCTGTGCTAGCTGCAAGCATAACTTCCTAGCTAAACGACAACACAGACCTTATTCATCACAATATTAAAGACGATTATGCAGCAACCCAGAGAGAGCTGACATGATGACTGGTTAATTTTAGCAATCGGATCCAAAGCAGATCCCTATTGGATATAGGCATCCACAGTTTCCGCAACAATTCTTTGGTTGGGTAAAGCACCAGCCTCCACTAGAGATACAGCCAAGGTTACTTTCATCTTGCAGCAAAATGTTTGAAGTCATGAGCAGTGGAAATTGCCGCATAGCAAGGGTGGACTGGGCAATGGCGGCGACAAAAACCATGGCAACCATCAGCAGCAGAGTGACCTTCTTGCTGTCCATGATCTCTGTCTTACTCTTGATATATAGATGGCTAATTCTCTTCTAAATTAAGTTGTTTAAAGCTTGTATGTTGCATGATACCTTGGCTTGAGACTTCAATTTATAATGGTGGGAGATATACGTACAAGCTGTAGCTTTATAATAATTGAATATATATCTGCATATGTGCATGGGGCTCACCTCATCAACAGTAATTAATCTCTACACTGAGAGATAAAATCATTAATTATTAATATAAAAACATCTGAGTGATGTGTATCCGATCAAAACCCGTGGTTCTTAATAATGTTTCTATATAGTATATATATAAAAAACAAGACATGATAATTAATATATATAAAAGAATCGTTTATTTATTTATTGTATATAAAAATAATAGAACAGCAAAATCTCAGCAGAAAATCTCACCCTTCATTGGACCTTTCAATTTGATCACGTGTCACCACGTGCCACGATGCCATCTTCCAATTATTAATAAAATGATTTGTACCTCACGTACAGTTCACGATAACATATATAAGAAATTAAGGCATCCTCAAATCAGGTTGTTGGAGTACTAGAATACTTGGACAACATGATAAATAAATAATTTAATATGATTAACAGAATGGTAGAATTTGAATTACAATTCCCATATATTAAAGAAACATTACACCATACAAATAAAACAAAATCCATTTTTCCTATTCTCCTTTATCATAAAAATTAAAAAAATAAGAAAAATCTGAATTAATAAGTACCATACTAATAGAAATTTGTCATAAATTAATAAAATTGAGAATTTAGTTATAAATTTTCTACTTTATCAAATATTTTATATTAATTTAGAACATGCCAATAAAGAAATTAGAATCTAATGAAAAATGTGTTATCAATAAAATTATGAATGGGAAATTTCTGATCTTCTTATAATTAATGGCGTATTTTGAGATAATTTAGCTTTATGATTAATGGAAAAAAATATATAGTTATTTGTTGTTTTTTTTTTTTTGTTAAAGAAATATATCATTTTAATTTATTTCTTTATTTCTCATTTTTTTTTTATATTTGTATCTAATTCTTCACTTTTTTATGTGATGATAAGTTTTCACTATGGGGTCAATGGGTAAAATTAGAAAATTGGGCAATATAAATGCCCAATTTTCTTCTCATGGTTGGGGGCATTTCCAGCAAAGAAAGGGGGGAGAAAATTAATTTTTTCTTTCAAAATTCTTTTCAAATCCACTCAAAATTAAGAGAATTAATGCGTGTAAGAGTTAAATAAGAAATAAAAAAGAGAAATTGAGTGTTTTAGAATGTTTTTGGGATAGATTAAGGGTTACGTATTAGAAGAAAAAGGGAAAACAAGGGATTGAAAAAAGAATCAAAATTTAATTTTTAAAAAAATATTTTTAAAATATAAAAATAAAGATGATCATAACTATGACTATAGAGTTTATTCTTCACTTTAAGAAGTTAGATTTAAATGCAAGAAGAAACTGTTTTGTAAATATATCAATGTGGGTATGACAGAAACGATCTAGGAAAGCTCAAGGCTTGGATTCTACACTAAAATCAAGAAAAGATATGAAGGGATATTGTATAATTTACCTTGAAAGCATAAACATAATCATATCAAACAACTAATTAATAACATAAACATAATTATCTAATTAATAACATATGCACGCGTCACAATGCCCCGTGCCTCGGCATTTTAACTCCAATAAAACATCAACAGTACAGATTAAAAATAAAAATTATCAGATCTATTTATTAAAATTACAATCATAAGAATTTATTAAAAATCAATTTTTTTTATGGAATCAACAATGGGACAGTCCACCGATGATTAATGTTGTTCATGGACTTCCAGACAAAATATATGCGGTAAAATCTGATTTTTTTAATGTGAGAATTCTATTTCTATTTGAAAAATAAGTTGCTGATGGAAACAATAATAATAAAAAAATTCCTGACGAGAAATTTTCTAATGACGTGGTTACACAGGCAATTATGTCGGTGTTTCTAATCGTAGAAGAAATTTTTTTCTAAACACTAATAAAATATTCTGTTGGTATTTTTTAATTTTGGAATGGTGAGTTTTTTTATTCAATTTAATTCTAAATCTTTTATAACAATTATAAGGTGTTTTAACGTTGTAAATAATGATATGTTTTGGATGTTAAAAACATGTTAAAAATTGAGTTTTGGGTTCCCAAATCTCGGCCTGATCTTACAATCATAGTTAATGCCACAATTAGGTTGCAATATATATTATGTTTTTAAAATATTGTCGGTGTTCGTCTTGTCTGAGATAATTATAAGCCTTGTCTTTATCTTTTCGTCCTTGAACAATTGTTTATTGATGTGGATGAGGATGTGGATGTGGATCCACATCAGCTTTAAAAAAACAATTCATATATTTTTTAGTTAATTATAAATTAATTCTTATAACTCAATAAAACTAATTAATAGATTTTCATGGTCTTGCATGTTTATATTTGTATTTATAAGTTTATTTATAATTTTGCATCCATTTCCTATGTTTTTTTTCAATTTCTTATTTTAAAAATAAAAAATATATGTGGAAGGATTTAAGAAAAAAGAAGGCGTTTATTGGAAAAAAATATGTATTATTAAATGACTGTATGGACATTAATAGGCATTATTAATAAATAATTATCTTACATTGGTTTATTCTAAAATTAACATAATTTAAAACTAAAATCATTAATTAATAAATCTATTTATTAGAAATGTCAAAATCTAACCATAAGAATTCTAAGATTTTGAAGCGAACACTAAAGATCTATAATTAAATAGCTCAATATATATAGTTTTATATGATAAATTCGTTTTCAATCATTTTTATATCTATAAATGTCTTTTTTTTTTGTATTAATCCTTATGTATACTTATGCATAAGATAAAGATAAACACAAGGATAAAAAAATTATTTAATTAGGTTAAATATTTTTATAATTAAGGAATATAATTTTTCCTTTGATATCTCTTATATTATAAATATTTACTAATTATAGTTTATACACCAAAGTATTTTATGAAAAACTAAATTTCATCAACGAATCTGTTTCTTGAGATCATGGAAAAAGTTAGAAAATCTATGTTAAAAATAATTAATAATTACTCGATAAGAGAGATGTATAATATATCGCTTAATTTGATCACGTTTTACCACATCCCACAATGCCAACTTCCAAAGTTTAATTAATAAATAATTAAAGACTGTCAGGATAACAAAAAAAAAACTAATGCCTAAGTGCGTATGAGTTGTTTGTGCATAGATTATTTTTGTTATAAAAACTGCTTAAGAAATTTCAAACTTTAACATTATCATATGTTAATAATTACTGGTGTCGTATGTAAGTTAATTTGGTTCCAATGCTCTCATATTTAATTAATTAATTAATTAATTTAATGTATGTTAACATAAACTACTAATTTGGTATCGATGAGTTCATAATTCAATTAAAGTAGTATTTATATTGAATTTAATAGTAGTTTCATTAAAAAAAAATTATATTTTTTTCAATTATTTATATATTATTTTTTTTTTCTTGTATTCATTCAAACTTTTTTTTTTTAAATAAGTCGATATATTAAAAGGACTAACCAGAAGGCAGCAAAAAATAAAATACACGAAAGAAAAGTATAAAAGAAAATAAAAGAGAATCGCAAAAACAAAAGACAAACATAAAATGAAAGAAAAAGAAAGTTAACAGATACATAATCAAAAAAGAACATCAAGATTGAAGAAACTGATATACTATGCTTAAAGCCTTGATTTGGTGTTAGACCAATCTATAATACCTTCAGGTACCATAATTAAAGTAGTGGCAACAGCTATGAAGAATTTATTTGCAGACTTGAGTTAATTTGAGAAACGATAAAGAATTAAGGAGAAATTGTCTTTAAAAATCGCAGTTTCATCATTAAAGATTATCTTATTCCTCATAAGTCATATACTCCAGCTAACACAACAAGAAAGCATAAACCAAGTTTTATGCTGGAATTTTCCTAACACCAGGTTGGGCTATTAATATAAAAAAATCATCCACATAATAGGAAAAGCAACAACTAATACCATATTAATATAAGAATTTTATTTATAATTTTCACACTGGTCTACAATGAAAAAAAAAATAATTTGAAGTCTCAATCTCGTCAACAAGTGACTTGAATTCTACCATTTTTCTTGGACTATTAAACCTGTTTGAAGCTCGACGACCACATTGATTTTAACAATTTATTAGGTTGGCTTCCTTTAAAAAAATGAATACTTGCGCTGTGATCAGTGCTGCAATATTCTCAATAATTTATATTACTTTAATATATGATAATTTCTACAATTAATGTACTCTTCCCTAAAAAAATATTTAAATTGAAACCTCACATTTATACATGTGTGTCAATAACTTACTATAGCTAAACATCAAGAAGGATTTTGTGTTAACTCTAACACGTGCCTTTTAAATTGAAATCATTTTAAACTTAATACTTGAAAAAAAAAAAGAATTTGGACTTGCAAATTTATAAAGATTAATCACTATTTTTTTAATGTAATTTTAGTATGATTAGAAGAATAAGGAGTATAGAATTTGAAAGAAACATATCAATAATTGTTTTATCATGACAGTCATTAATTATCTATTAATAATTGGAAGGTGGCATCGAGCCATGCGTGGGTGGTGGTGGCATGTGGTGACACGTGAGCAAATTGATAGGTCCAATTAAGGATAGAATTTTCAATGGAATTATGTTAATTTACTATATTATATATCTCTCTTATCGAGTAACTATTAATTATCAATTATTTTTAAGTATCAAATTCTCTAACTTCATTGCAAATTTGCAACGCCTGAAGGGTGGGGGCGTCGATGCCTTAATAGTTTTTTTTTTAATAATATTTCATTTTATAAAATTACCAAACAAACCACCTTAAAATCACAAAAAAAATAATGAAAAGATATAAATACCTTTGAAACTACTTTTATATGTTTTTTAAGGACAATTCAATCACTTCACCATTGACAAAATTAAAAGGATAAATAAGTCCTTCTATGCCAGTTGAATGAGTTATTTTTTTTTATTTTTTTCTTTTAAGAGTATAATTGTTATTTAACTGTGCAAAAAAATATTGAAAAAACAAAAAGACATATAGACTAAATTTATATTTTTTGTTTTTTTTAAGAATAATAAAGTGATTCCACTTTGATAAGAAAATGTAAACATAGATTGAGTTATTTATAGATGAGTGGTTGCATGGAGATCTTAAAATTCTTATGATTGTAATTTTAATAAATATATCTGTTAATTGTTTTAATTTTAGATTATGTTAATTTTGGAATTTTAGAGTTTTGGTTATTTTTAATATTAATTTGCAGTACTCCTTGATATTTTATTATTGCAGTTAAAATGCCGAGGCACGGGGCATGGTGACGCGCGCAAAAGTTACTAATTAGAAGATTATGTTTATATTTATTAATTAGTTGTTTAATATGATTATGTTTATGCTTTCAAGGTAAATTATACAATATCCCTTCATATCTTTTCTTGATTTTAGTGTAGAATCCAAGCCTTGAGCTTTTCTAGATCGTTTCTGTCATACCCACATTGATATATTTACAAAACAGTTTCTTCTTGTATTTAACTTCTTAAAGTGAAGAATAAACTCTAACATACGGATACAAAACTAACATACGGATAATGTTAAAGTTTGAGATTTCTGAAGAAATTCTTATAACAAGAATGATTTAATGTATTTGGCTGATATATATATATATATCATGTTCTCCAAGTATTCTAGTACTCCAACAACCTGATTTGAGGATGCATTAATTAATTTCTTATGTTATCGTGAACTGTACGAGGTACAAATCATTTTATTAATAATTGGAAGATGGCATCGTGGCACGTGGTGACACGTGTTCAAATTGAAAGGTCCAATGAAGGGTGAGATTTTCTGCTGAGATTTTGTTGTTCTATTATTTTTATATACAATAAATAAATAAACGATTATTTTATATATATTATCATGTCTTGTTTTTTTATATATACTATCACGGGTTTTGATTGGATACACATCACTCAGATGTTTTTATATTAATAATTAATGATTTTATCTCTCAGTGTAGAGATTAATTACTGTTGATGAGGTGAAACCCCATGCATATATGCAGATATTTATTCAATTATTATAAACCTACAGCTTGTATATCTCCCACCATTATAAATTGAAGTCTCAAGCCAAGGTATCATGCAACATACAAGCTTTAAACAACTTCAGAAGAGAAGTAGCCATAGATCAAGAGTAAGACAGAGAGATCATGGACAGCAAGAAGGTCACTCTGCTGCTGATGGTTGCCTTGGTTTGTGTCGCAACCATTGCCCCGTCCGCCCTTGCTATGCGGCAATTTCCACTGCTCATGACTTCAAACATATTGCTGCAAGATGAAAGTAACCTTGGCTGTATCTCTAGTGGAGGCTGGTGCTTTACCCAACCAAAGAATTGTTGCGGAAACTGTGGATGCCTATATCCAATAGGGATTTGCTTTGGATCAGATTGCTAAAACTAACCAGTCATCATGTCAGCTCTCTCCGGGTTGCTGCATAATCGTCTAATATTGTGATCATGAATAAGGTCTGTGTTGTTGTTTAGCTAGCAAGTTATGCTTGCAGCTAGCACAGAGTTGTGCCATGCATGCTTCTATAATTTCTCTTTTCATTTTAATGTCGTAGTTGAAGGGCCGTGAAGGTGGGGAAGAAGGTTGGAGGAATAAAGATAACAAGGGAGGACCCTCTTGTTACTGTGGTTGTCCTCTTGCACTTGCAGAAACTATCAATTTAGTGTATTTTCATTAATGCAACTCATCCTAGCTTGTTAAATTTTATGTTTGTGCTTTTCATAATGTGATGTGGTTCGCAGGAAGTAAGGATTTTCGTGAAATTTGTGTTCTATATATTTTCTTTTTAGAATGAAAATATCTTAGTGAAGGGGTCGACCATTTCCATTGGGGATTCAAAACAACTCTAAACTTGACTACAGAGGGGTAAATTGTGAAAATTGAAAAATTACTTCAAAAACATTAATGGAGTTACACTTGATAAATTACTTCAACATTTCACTCTAAGACTAAGCATATCCAGATCATATATCACTTTATCTGACATATGTTTGATGATGATCAGTTGATACTAAAAAAGATATGTGAAAGCAAGAATCTAGCTAATACGTTAACTAATGTGCGTGTGTGTTTATAATTATGGCATTGTTAAACAAAAAAGCAGCAGAACAAGGTTAAGCTGATAGGTTACGAATTACATGGGACAAAGGCACACCAGGGTTTTTGATCTGTGATGTCGGCAAGGCAGACAAGGATATCTCTGCAAGATTTAGGTAGGAGCTGTTAGAACAAGAACTTGAGAACAAGCTGCATATACGTGTGTGTGTGTGTTCCGGATGAAATATCAAATTGCTCGTTCTCTTTTCGGAAATATAAAGAACTGGTAAGGTTTAGTTCTTTCTTGAGTAGTTGAACATTTACCTGGGGCACAAAGAGCCAAGGATGACACGGAGGATGATGATGGCCATGGAGCTGCAATGTTGTTGGTCAAGTCACATGCAAAGCTGAACCCCGTCGAATTGTTCAATATAACATATATCGGCAGGCAAGCTTCGAAGTAGACACGCAACAATTAAATGGACAAGAAAGGTATTATTATCATTAAATAATT
>Ga0325403_1004987_pt1 | contig 12444 bp, 12 predicted proteins | sample PopdelMetagenome_19_FD_205665 | JGI IMG/M metagenome (GOLD analysis project Ga0325403, IMG submission 205665) | Populus deltoides microbial communities from Bellville, Georgia, United States - Xylem-PdKOR-R4 | ecosystem: Host-associated > Plants > Phyllosphere > Stem > Wood/Secondary xylem...
TTTTTTTGAAACAAACCTATTAACATGCATCTCAATAAAAGGGGGCTCAGGAATGGTAAAATGAGAACGGGCGCAGGCATAGCATCATAATTTTGGGTGTTTTGAAATGACACAAATGTCTGCCGTTGGAAGCTCCAAAGGAGGCTGGCTACCAAAGTGGCTAATAACAACAACGGCGACAACCCCCACCCTTCTTTCTTTTCAAAAACCTCTCTCCCTCTTTTAACACCGCGTTTGGTTTCACCTCTTCAAAACCGATTAAAATTCTTAAATCCCTCTTCATTGAATGGAAGCGATACGAAAACAAGCCACGAAACTTAGGGAACAGGTCGCTAAGCAACAACAGGTATCCCTCTAAATCAAACCCTGAAATTCTAGATCCAAGTTTAAAATTCCATTTTTTTTCAGCTCAATATCAATTTATTTATTTATTCTAGACTTCGATGTATCATTTCTGATTGTTTTTTGGTAAACATGTTGTCTATGGGATTAGGAACGAGAAAGATCGTGTCAAATCTTTTGCGAATTTGATTGATTTGGTTAAATCCGTTTAGTGTTATCATGCACCGGAGCTGGAAATTGCAGTCTTGGATTATTATCTGAAGTCTTTTCGTGGGTTTTTGGGAATGTTCAATGTAATGTAGGTGTTAGTAAAAATGAAAGCTTCTAGGGAAGATTGTTTGCGATAATTGATTTCTTGCTTCATGAGGATTTTGCTAAGGTTTAGGATTTTAATTTTATAAGTTTAAAGGAGTTTGATTTGGTGGAGTGAAAATGAAGAGAGAATAAAGTGATTGTTTTTATGCATGGTAGGTGAAATTACTTCAAATTTACAGTGTACGATTCAGTAAGGAAATGTTTTACGCCACTTTCAATAGTGCTTGTAATCTAGTTCTTTCGATCGAAATGTTTGTTTTACTTTGTAACACTGTAATTTGATACTAACCCATCAAGTTGAAGCTCCATTTCATTTACCCTTTTGATTTTGATTTGAGATTTTTTTTTCTTTGTGGGTCTTTCAATAAGATTCATGCATGTAACAGACTTTTTTGATTGCGATGCAAGTTTCAATTTCTACGTGCTTTGGTAGTGGAACATCAATCTGAAGCTCCACTGGGTTTTATACATTTGATGGTGTTTCCCCAGCTTGACATAATTAGGGTGCATGTCTGGCTTCACGGAGCACTGCATTTTATTTTCTCCACATTGTAGTAGTTTGCTCCTCAAAACCAGTGTTCTGATTGTGCTGGGTGTTAAATCAGGCTGTTCTCAAGCAGTTTGGGGCTGGTGGATATGGAGGTTCAGACACACTTGTTACTGATGAAGCAGAACTCCATCAGCACCAGAAACTTGAGAGGCTTTACATATCAACACGTGCTGGCAAGGTTATCCAGTCCTCCTATGGCATATTGTTCTCCCTTTCTTTTAGTCGTTGACTTATTAATGTCAAATGTTATTTTTCAGCATTTTCAACGGGATATTGTTCGTGGTGTAGAAGGATATATTGTCACAGGATCCAAACAAGTTGAAATAGGTGGGATGGTGGGAATCTTGATGTTATTCCTGTAGCATCATATATATTGAATTCCAAGAAGGTAATGTGGTCTTTTATACAAATTCATTGTGTTCTACAGGAACAAAGTTTTCAGAAGATAGCAGGAAATATGGTGCCGAAAATACATGTACTAGTGGTAATACATTGTCAAAGGCTGCAATGAATTATGGTCGTGCCCGTGCTCAGATGGAGAAGGAACGTGGGAATCTGCTGAAAGCTCTTGGTACACAGGTTTGACTATAACACAAATTTCCATATTCCTGCATCTTTCATCACTACAAATGTGCTGATTTAAATATTATTAATGAGCTTATGTATGTCTCATTTTCCTGTGCTGATTCCACTGTGCTCCATTGTCTTGCAAAGCTGCAAGTGGTTTTTATTAGTTTGCATACTGGACTTTTAGTAAATCATACGAACAAGTGTCAAGAAAGCATTAAATGGGTAAACATTATGCCTGAGATCCAGAACACAAGAATTATGAAACATTAAAACTGGTCTCAAATACTTATAATTTAGTGGAAGAACTGAGGTGTCTCAAGACTGTTTTTTTACTCCATGTTTAATATTTTCTTCATTATCATCCTTGTTATTCATAGAGCATTTTATCATGCTCTTGGTATGGCATTGACTGTTTTTTATTATTAGGTGGCTGAGCCATTAAGAGCTATGGTAATGGGAGCTCCATTGGAAGATGCGCGGCATCTTGCTCAACGTTATGACAGGATGCGACAAGAAGCAGAAGCTCAGGTATATATTGAAATATCGCTCTCTTTACCAAGTTTTTGAAATGTATGATTCAATGGGCATCTTTTTTTGAATTGCTCCTGAGATTTACTTGCTAGATTTGGTGTTCCTTTTACTTGCATGATACTTATTCAACTTACTTTCACTTTTGTGTTCCCTAGAGAATTATCAATTGTTCTTATTTTTCTGATCTAAATATCAATGATCATGAATCAATTGAAGTGCAGTTCACAGCATAATTATCATGGTGTGTGGTCTATTCTTTCTCCAAAATTGTTTAGTTACCCTTCATTTGAACCTAGACAGGCTATTGAAGTTTCCAAGCGGCAGGCAAAAGTGAGAGAAATGCCAGGCAGTCCTGAGCTTGCAATGAAGTTAGAATCTGCAGAAACAAAGCTGCAAGATCTGAAGTCAAACATGTCCATATTGGGGAAGGAAGCGGCTGCAGCAATGGCTGCTGTTGAAGCCCAACAGCAGAGGTTAACTCTTCAGAGACTTATAGCTATGGTAATATGAATGATCCCTTATTTCTGCTATGGATTCAACCAAGTCATGAATTATGTGTTGGGAAGAGATCAGATTTAAAGATTATCCTTCTCTGATTCATGTTCTAATTTGAAGGTTGAAGCTGAGCGTGCTTATCACCAGAGAGTCCTTCAGATACTAGATCAGCTTGAAGGAGAGGTATTTGAAGTCCTTTTACCAGGCCTGAATTGGAATGGAATGGTCCTAATTTTTTGTATTTGCCTTTATTTGGATCATAATCCACATTTGTTGCTATTAATAGATGACATCAGAACGACAACGAATTGAAGCGCCTCCCACCCCAAGTGCAGAGAACAGCATGCCTCCACCTCCATCATATGAAGAAGTGAACGGCATGTATGCTTCCCAAGCACATAACGGAACAACGGACAGCATCAGTTACTTTTTAGGGGAAGTTAGTAATTGAATTTATCATGCTGTTAAAGTTACCTTAAATTCTTACAAAATAGGACCTTGATGTTGCTTGCATGTTTTTATTTATTGTCTGCCATTTATTTGCTTTTTATTGCAGGTCATGCATTCATATCAAGGACAATCTGATGTGGAGCTGACTTTGTCAATTGGTGACTATGTTGTTGTTCGAAAGGTTTAGAGCTTTCTGAAACTACTTTTTTTTTTTTTTTTTAATTATGTACTGTTCAGATATTTTATTTTATGTCAACTAAAGTCCATGCAAGGTTTAATATTCTGCCATGCATTCTCGACAGGTGACAAACAATGGCTGGGCCGAAGGGGAGTGCAAAGGTAAAGCAGGCTGGTTCCCATATGGGTACATTGAAAGAAGGGATCGTGTCCTTGCCAGCAAAATAGCTGAAGTGTTTTAGAGTTTTCTTCTGGGCTGATGATTTTGTATTGAGTGTATGTTCTACACTCTGCATGTTCTCAAATGCGGAGAATGATTGTTGTGGATCGATGATCAAGGGGGGAAAATTGTTGCAAATTGGAGGCCGTGGCTTTCCTTGTGATATACGTACTGATTTTACCTCGTGATCATATTGATATATAAATGCCTTGTTTATTATTTTTAATTATTCTGTGCAACGAATAGCATTAAGATTTTGACCCGAGTTATTGATATTCGGTATGGCCGCGAAGACCTCCTTTTTCTCCAGTTGTAGGTCACTTATAAGTAGCTTTTAAACTACGAGCCTGTTTAGGAATCAACATTCTAGTTATGGCCATGGCTTTTCAAGTGTTTGATAATACTTTAAAAACTAATATCATAACTATTTCCATGTGATTTTTTTAAAAGCTATAATTTGTAGCTTTCAAAAGCCATAGCTACAGTTAAAAGCCATAGCTTCTCCAAACTGACCGGGATGACCCTGCAGAAGATTTAGCGACTACTTTCCTGTTTTCTTGGAGGAGCACGTTTAAAAATCCCGCCAGGCCAGAAAGTCGGGATGACAATAGAGGCCGAAGGCAACTCCAGTTCTGGTGGAAATTTAACAGTCCATTTTTATGTTGGATACACGAGAACAGAACAGTAAATAACTAAATGTGGCCATTACAAGTACTCCAGCATCAGAAAACTAAATGTGGCCATTACAAGTACTCCAGCATCAGAAAACAGAAACTTCGGCAGAAGAAGTCAAGCACTCGGTGTAGCCAGCTATCATCCATGAAGAGGAATTTTAGAAAATCAACCATCCTGGACAAATGAAACCTGGTTTCCAACAAAAACGTTTATCACAATAATGAGTCCCATCAATAGCTATTTCCGTAGCAAAACTGACCCTTCTCACTTGATAATTGGTCGGCCGAGAGACGATAAAAAACGATGGACAACGTAACAAAAGGAGGACAACCTGCATTGAGATTATGAAAGAAAACAGTCGATATTTTTAAGCCAGAAAGCATATGTGCATCTACATGTAGAGTAGGACCGGGAAAAAAGAAACTTAAGTATAGGACACCACTTGGGCGTGCATTTAGCAAGTAAATTGCTTTGAACAACAACTCAACACAGCAGAACTATATCTGGGCTCATTCCTGATTACGTAAGATTTGCTGGCGGAAACAAGAATCGAACGTCAGCCAAAAAAAAAAAAACAGAAAACCACATCCACCATGGTTACATTGACAAACCTTTTGTTTAGAAACCCAGATTCCCTGCAATTTTTTCGTATCGCTTCCAATCTGATCGACGTTTCTGTTGCATTAGGATCACTCATGTCAAAATGTGAGAGTCGATTTTGTATTTCCAATAAGCACAACCATCCTTTATTCAATGTAACAAACAAGTGGAGATATGGTGAAAAGGTTCAAGGCAATCAAACTAGTCCAAAAGGCGGGCTGGCAGCAGAACTGAAATTTTATCTTGTAGCTGATACTGCAAGTTGGATAAGCTTAACTTTCCCACGGCAACTTGCTAGGAAAATATATCTTGTTTAGAATTAAAGGAAGCATCGCACCTTGGACTTCAGCATACAGGAAAAGTCAAAGAAAACACCATAGACTTCAGCCAAGAATAGGTTTGATGATAGATTTTAGCATAAACCCACCTCAACAAGTGAACATGTTTATTCCAAGTCTTGCATTTTAACCAGACAACCATAATTTTTTTACATCATATTTGAACAGCATTTAAGAAAAAAAAATATTAAAACATGATGCATTTAAGAAAAACTATAATTAAATCAACTAAACACACGCGCAGCTTAAAATATACAAGGTAAACAAATAAACCAAACACGTACATGTTAAAATCAACAAATCAAAACCCTTCTCAAACACACACATGTATATATAACGAATTTTAAAAAAGTAAGGAAAAAAAATAGTTTGCTAGGAGAGTGATCTTGATTCCTCCCATGTATAAATATAGTCATCTAGTTTGGTGGATCCTCTGTCTCCAAGAACAAGTTGGTTTACCAAGGATGATTCATGTGATCAAGCGAGCTTGTTCATCATTTCTAACAAGGACAGTGAAAGTAGCAAATGAAGATAGACGTACATAGAAAACTTATTGAAGTTTCCATCTCTACTTTTTTTAATTTATTCTGAAAAAATAACTAAAAACCTAATTGTCGAATACATTTTTTTTTGGAATGGGCATAAATAATTAATTGACAGTAACAATGCCCTTGTTTTATATGTTGAAATTGAAAACTTCAATTTTCTACTGAAACATGCTTTTTCGAGAAGTTTATATATATATAGTTTATTTTTTTTTCTTAAAAATGTTTTTTTTGTTTTTTTTTTATTAGAAACGGGGCCTAAGCCCAAAAGAAAAGAGAAAGAAGAGTAGCTATGACCATGGAGATAGCCACCGCGGAGTTCTTAAAGACGAATCTTTCTTCCTACGGGCAATCCTATCTGGGATTTTAATGTTGCCCTTGCTGCTTATCCCTGGCATATCGTTGCTGTGTCACAAGACTCAAGGCCATATTGCCTCAAACAAGGGCAGATCAGAAATCAGTCCCTCGACACTGGAAGACGAGTAGCAGGAAGAGAGAAGGACCAGAGGGTCAACAGCTGCTGTTGAACTCGGAAAAACTTCAAGTTCGTATTATTGCTCCATCCGCAAAATAACTACGATAACAACCAAAGAGGACCTTATTTCTACGCTCGAGAGTCCTGAATGGCTGATAAAGACTACAGGTGCATTATAAATTACAACTATAAGAGATTGGAAGCTATGGGAACTGTAATAACATTTTAATACTGCATACACTCTTGAGTTTAAACTGTAGCCATTATAAGGTTACACAATTATAAGAAAAGCAGCTTCCACGGAATAGAACAGGCACTTGTGTAACCAGCCATCATCCATACGCACACTGGGGAATTCAAGAAATCGACCATCCTGTGCATCAACAAACGAAGTTTTTTAGAAAATCATTATCATGATAGCGAATCCAATCAATAATTGTTTTTCTGGCACAACTTACCCTAGTAACTTGATCGGTTGGCAGAGAGATAAGCAAAAATAATAGACAATATAATGAAGAGGAGGACGATCTGCATTAGACGATAAAAGAAATCAGATGATATTCACATTTGATATTCTTGGATCAACCCACAAGCACACGAGATGCATTTCGTCATTCAACTGTAGATTAATCAGTAGGATTGAAAAGGACAGGAAAAAAAATGGAAATAAATAAATTGTTTTGAACAACAAAGTTTCCACCAGGCTACACAAGGAAATCCGGTTGACAATTCGGCAGAACTCACCAGAACAGAATTATATTTTAGCTCATTCCTAAGTATGTAAGATTTCCTGGTAGAAGCATGAAAGAATGTCAGCCCAATAAAATAACAAAAAAACAATTAAAGGCTCAGAGGATAGCTTGGCAAACCTTTTGTTTAGAGCCCCGGATTCCCTGCAAGTTTTTTGTACTGCTTCCAGACTGCTCAATGTTTTTGTTGCATTAGGATCGTTCTTGTCAACCTGCAGTATCCAATTGCACATTTCTCAATATAGGCACCTAGAAAATTTAGCAAACAAACTTGAGGATCATAATCGACTCCATAAATATTCAGTGGCATCCTAGTGAAAAAGCTCCCACCTTTATACATAAACTTCCATTTTCCGAATCTGACAAAACCACCACAGTTGTTGATTGTTGTTATTAAGATGCCACATAGTTAATTAATACACTATCTCAAAGGCTACTATCACACAGCAAACAATGTGGCAACCTACTATCATTTGCTCATCCCCTCATTCATCAACCCTGAGGGGATTGATACAAGCAAATATATTCATTATTATTAGGGAAGATTCCACCAAGTCCCTTATATGAAATTATTTTCTAGAAAGTCTAACTGGCGTCGATCTACTTAGGTTCAATGAGATGAACGAGCACAAAACAAGCTGGCAAGAAAAACTGAAGCTTTATAGGGTTCGGTGTTTTTTACAAGCGGGAGAAATATAACTTTCATACTTGAACCTGCCAGGAAAAGCAATGTCTTGGTTAGAATTAAGGAAAGCATCATACCTTGGACTTCAGCACACAAGAGAAGTCAAAGAAAGCTCCATAGACATCGGCCATTGTTTTCGTTCGATGAAAAACTTGAGCGGTAAGACCTAGAAATAGGCTTAGCATTAAATTAAACATCATTGAATAAGGAATCATGAAAACCCAGGACTTATTATTTTGATGCAGGTACTTAATTAACAAGCCAGAATCCTTTGTACAATAAAGAGCAGCAGGGGACAGGGGTGATATGGTAGATGGGGTGTGAAATTTTTAAAAATAATCCGAGATATGCAAGCTGGGGCATGATTTACTTAGTCTGAGAGTTATGCAGTTCCCAAACAAACACATGGTATTTGTGGAATGGTCCATCTGGTAATAACCTTATTGTATTCTAAAGAGAGATGATATCTTATATTGCATTTGCATTCTAGATGCAATTCTACATTTATGATAACACAACAACGATCAAAACCTTCCAGTCTTCATGGGATATTTACATGCACCAAAACAATTTCTGTTATTGCTATAACATTCCACCAGTTTCAGATGCCAAGAAAATAATGCAGTCTATAAAGTAATCTTACCTCGTCTCATCTTCACTACACCTCTGAAGACATTGATGTTGTTGTAGCACATTGCTAGGGTTCCGATAGCCATGACCTAGGAGGAGAGGGGTCAAATTAGAAGAAAGCTTCCACCAGAACATCCATTATAGCTAACACTAAACATAAAACTACACAATTAGACTAAAAATATTGTGAGCTTTCCTCACCGTGTAATAAAATATATGACATGATGAAAAAGTTTTTTAAAAAATTTCAGAATAAGTGAAAAGGCATAAGCACGAGTCAAGTGGTCAAATTACAAGACATGAAACAATGATATCTTCAAAGGTCAGTTTAAGCATATTTCTTACCTGAGGGATAGCACAAAACCGAAATATAGCAGGTTCCCGCAATGCAGACATGTATTTCAAGCAATCATCCACATGCATCAAGGAATTGGTAACCATGTCATTCAAGCACTGTACTGCCTCGACTGAGTTCTCTTCATATTTCAAGTCCTGAGGCACAAAACACAAAACAGGGAGAATGTTAATCAGATGGGTGAAGCCAAAAATAACACTATCACATTTCAAGTATTGTACTTATATTTACATCATTCACGAACATAATGACTACAAAGGGATGTTTATGGTACTAAAGTTGAGACTATATATGGAAAAGAAGCAAACCTCAAGTTTGTTGACATATTTACTCCAAATCTCGCGAGGCCAAAACATGCGTGACTTAGGTATCTCATTTATGTCCTCCAGATAATCACGAATAATGTTTGTTTTCTAAGTTTTATCAAATCCAGGATATACATGTTAGAATTACATTTCAAAACAAAGTTAACCCCCAGATAAAGCACATCAATGGCTCTTGCATCATAGTGATACCTGAAGAAACAATCCCATTGAATTGGAGATGCTATCTGAAGCCAAATCTTCTAATTCAGAGGCATGGAAAAGCTTGGACAAGCCCATTCCAACAAGTCCTGCTACATAGTGGCAATATTCATCATAGTCATCAATGGTTTCCACCTGCAGACAAGAAAGTCTAATGGCATCACATAAACATAACTTTTTCCATTCTGTTTTAAGAAAAACTGAAGAAATCGAAGCTTGTGCAATTTGATGATTAACATGAGTAATGAGGAAACTGTTAAAGCCCTGTAGGATAGAATAGTTCTGTCAGCATATTTTATTGAGTTCAAAGAATTTCTTTAGCTGACATCCAAAGGGATCACACAGCCATCCCTAGTGTCCTTTGCTATCTCTAGGAGGATGACTAAATACTCTAGATTTCACTATTAATTCTTCATTCTCTTGATAATCTATTCATCTTCTATACACGACCCAAATAAAAATTGCATGGGCTACTTGATAACCAAGCACCTGATTCCTGTGATGCATATAGCTTGAGCCCACTACAGTCCACAGTATACATGTGCATATTTATTATACTTTTTGATATCATGATGGATGCAATCACACAGACACCCACATTTGTATCATGTATCACGCAATTCAGCAGTGGAACCTAGAGAAATCCTTTTTTCCTTAAGTTGGTTATCCATGCACCATTCGATGCCGCATTACAACACCCCACATAACTAACCTCCTTGCAGATAAACTTTGCCATCCCTGCACCCATTCTTTTGGTAATATCCTCAATTGCCTCCTGGTAACTGCAGAATAAATTGAGTTTCATAAGTCTTCTATTGAAGAGAAACAGGCGCACAGACACTATTGTGATTGGATGCAATGAATTGTTAGAAGTGTAGAGCACATTATATAGACCCTGAATCAATCAGATCCTCAATAAGCATGCAATCAAACAGGAGTCAAAATGAGGTACAACTAACCCTTTTCCAAGCTCTAGAAAAGCAGTTGAAACATCATGGAACTGGTCCATAAGAACCTTGTAGTCCTTGGTACCACCTTATGCAAAAGAAGAATCAAAGTAGAGTGAGCAAAAATATTCAATTGACATTACATTTTACAGATACAGGTGCCATGGAACTGTTGCCTCTCATGAGTAAACTTCTCTGGCTACCTTAAAGAGGAGAGACTTTCTCAGACATTAATCAACTGTTTGTAAGAGATAAATGTAAAACAAATTTTGTAAAAATGTTCAAGCTCTTGGACTAGACACTTGAGTCATCAAACTAAAAATGGTAATATCAGAACATGTAATTTTATAGCAGACCATAAATGCAAACGATTTGCAGGCATTACAAATATTGTTAAAATCTGTATTGTGATTGAACAAAAGAACAGGAGCTAATCCTAACTTAAATTGGTATAGTCTAGATGCCCTATTTAGTCAGTACAAGAAATTACTTGCACAGAGAAGAAATGTTAAGTTTGGACGGATGAAATTTTCAAGCTAAATCTCAGCAACAAATTTATTCAAGTCAACTGTTCTCCAAATTGTAGAATCAAGGATATCAAAACTAAAATTTCAAGACTCACATGAGAAATGCCAATTGCGATCATAAATGTGGCGGTGAAAAGCTATCAGAATAGGTACTTTGACGTCTGTAGGTATGCTTGTATCATCCTCTGTAAAGGAATCATCGAAAACATTTAACAAAAAACAATGTATCAACTAACAAAATAACATCAATAAGTACAACGGTTAAGTGGAAATCCAGTGTTATTCAAACAGAGTGCTTCAAGGAAACTTCTCCTCACAGTACGCCGTAACTAAGCAAAACCAACAGCTCTCTCCTCTCAAATTTTTTTTTTCTTCAAAAAAATGACCTCAGGACTTCGGTTACAAAGCTATCATCTAAACTAAAATCTCCACTAGCCATTTATTAGAATATCAAAAACTCTAGAGCTAGCAACTTCAAACTCAATATGACACTCTCCGATTCTAAAATCCATCAAAACATAATTGAAGAACTAGAAAATCAAACAATTGCCTAGCATAAAACACTACATCATTAATCTTAAAACTCAACAAAACCCATTTAGGATGTATCAAATTCTGCCAGAAATAAAAACAAAAATCACAGACAAAGCACGAGGTTAACAAGAACAAACCAACAGTGTCAAGGGCTCGAAGAACCAAGTAAAAAATGCACACCTGCAAACCAAAAAAAAAATGACTATTAAATACTTACTACACAAAACCCAGATCAAAACAACGCAAGTAAAACAATAAAAAAGTGCAATGTAAAATATAATTACAGCGTTACGGAGTTCTGTGCCAAGCTGTTGAATAACGAAAGCAAAACTACGAGAGACCCGATGAAGCATGGAATAACAGAAAGCCCAGTGAGGTTCAGACGGGATCTGTTTTTCAGCATGTTTAGCAGCCATTTTCAGCTTCAATAGTGGGTATAAATCATCTGGGTGTTTTAATATCGCTCCCAAACTCCCCATTTTCGATTTTTTCAAAAACAAAATCCAAATCAGAGATCACCAAATTTGAGGACTTTAAATCTCACCCAGAGTTTACAAATCCTCTTTTTTTTGTGGCTCTTTTCTGTGCGTGCCAAAAGGAGATGTGACAGAGAGGAAAATGTCAGTTTTTTTCGGTGATGTTGAGGTCGAGGAGGGAAAGGTTTTTAATTATTTTTATAGAGGGGGTGGGGATCGTGGTGGGCTTGGTCTCATGTGAGGATTGAGTTTTTTTTATTAAATACTTACGAGATTGTTGTCCTCTCTCGGACGCGTACTGATTCGTTTTTTTAAAATTTTTTATTATATTAAAATTTAATATAATTTATATATTTTAAATTGTTTTAATGTATTAATGTTAAAAATAATTTTTAAAAAATAAAAAAATATCATTAGAATATATTTTGACACAAAAAATTATTTAAAAAACACCCATAATCACACTGCCAAAAATATTCTTAATAGTTCAAGCAAGCAATCGTAGCTTGGAACACAATTTTCTGTAGTGGTTGAGATTGTTTTAAAATGTTTTTTATTTTAAAATTTATTAAAATAATATTAAAACATAAAAAAATCAAAGTAAGGAAAATATATATATATATATATATATATATATATTAAATCATAAAAATAAAAATTGACTCTAGGTTGTCCACAAATTACAAGCTCCTGTTATCTTGGTCCCTGCCTTTTAAAATTTCATGATTTTTTTT
>Ga0325403_1004989_pt1 | contig 12440 bp, 9 predicted proteins | sample PopdelMetagenome_19_FD_205665 | JGI IMG/M metagenome (GOLD analysis project Ga0325403, IMG submission 205665) | Populus deltoides microbial communities from Bellville, Georgia, United States - Xylem-PdKOR-R4 | ecosystem: Host-associated > Plants > Phyllosphere > Stem > Wood/Secondary xylem...
TGTGCAATTCTACATGACAATGCATGAACCATACACCTGATGACAGCCATCATCCACATGGAACAAGTCAGGAGGAAACCATGGTATTACTACATGAATTTAATTATCTAAGCTAGGATATTACTTAGCATTATATACTTTTAATTAATTACCAACCTGGATTGTCCGCTAAAAACCGTATAACAACCCAGCCTCCAGAGGGCACTCCCACAGTATTCCTTTCAACGGGGTCGACAAGATTGAAATGTGCAGGATCCTTTTTTGGATCAAAGTTCCCGAAACCTTGACCAACAACAAAGAAATTGAAACCATGCAAATGCAGAGGGTGGCTCTCAGCATCAAGGATGCTGGTGTCCTGCATAATGAGCTCCACGCTGGTGTTAAAAGGAAGCACAACTAGCTTTGTTCCATGGCTCACCATAGTATTGTTTTGTGGGGTGCCGGTATAATCAAAAGGGATTAGTGGACTGATTGGAAAGTTAGGACTGTAAACGCCCTTTGATTGACCAAAATGATGGGCTTCGAGTAAAGCTTTGGTCGGCATCACAAATGATACATTATTAACTGAAGCTGCAAACCTTGTTCCATTTGGTCCCTGGCAGGTTTGGTTTTTAGAGCACGGATTTGTTCCGAGGCCTACGGTGAAGAAAAAATGTCTGTCGACCTTTTGCGGCACATTGGCTGGGAATTCTGCACTTGCTAGGCTGCGGAGTTTGCTGGTGAAATTTGTAGCGAATGAAGTGTCATTTAGAGGTGGTAGATTTGGTTTATAGAGGGGCAGTCTCTTAGGGGAGTGGCTTGATTGAATTGTTTTGCGTGCAACTTCATATTCTAAGATTCCAGCAACAGTTGAATTATCAAAAGTTCCTTGACCAGTCACGTAAGGTCTCGCAGACATGAAAAATTTGGCGTCTGGGTGGTGGGGCTTGGTCTTTAGAAGAACATCTGTGGTTTGTCCTGAGGCAATCAGTAGTGTCTCGGTATCAAATGGTTTCACATAAATTGCATCAACACCAACAACTGTGAGTGTATGGTTTGCTATGCTGAAGAAGAGCTCCTCATTGAGTGCGGCATTGATCAGGCGAAGAAGGTAAGCCTTTCCTGGCTTTACCTTCAGCTTGAAAGTATCTGTCAAGCACCATGCACACAAGGTCAATGAGAGAAAAAAAAAATGCTCTGTATTGTTGTAGAAGGCCTGCTGCGCTAACATATTATACTTTTGGCAGAGCAGTTATACAATGGCCCTGGGAGTCCATTGATAGTGTAGGCATCAGAGACATTTGGGCCTCCACCCGTTTGCATTGCCTGGTTAATGATTGCCTCTGGATCTGCATTGAACCACTCTCCTGCAATTTATTTTGCATTATCGTTTGTGTTAGCATAGGACTCCATCAACAGGGAAAACAAATGATCGGAATTCCTTACTGTAGATTACCAAAGATGATCGGAACTTCCTTGTGAGGTTTAGCAAATGGATAAGTAGTGCCGAGTTTGGAAAGAATGATAAGTGGACCGTAGAGAGTCGATCTTAACCATGATATATGGGCATGCCACCAAAGAGTGCCTCTTTGTCCTACGATGGTGTAGTTGTACACATAGCTCTGTCCAGTTTGTATAGGGCACTGAGTTATGTATGCCGGTCCATCAGCCCACCCACTTCGAAGCTGCCGAATTCCATGCCTGTATCAATGAAATCGTCGACAGAGATTTAGACCCAGCTTTTCGATACAAGGCTCACTAAAGTTAGAGAAAATTGTAGGTCAGTCAATATATATGTACCAGTGAATAGAGATATTGTTTTGGACATGGTTAACCACTTTAATAAGAAGACGATCACCCTCCCTAGCAACAATACAAGGCCCAGGGAACTTGCCATTGACTGTGACCATGCTCTTGGTGTGGCAAAGTTGTGTCACATTTTGTAACATAACCTGCAAAATTTCATTTCTAGAGACCGTTAAAAACGAGGTTAAAAAAGAAGAAGAAGAAGAAAGAAAATTTGAACAATTTTAAGTACTTTTGACAAAGTCATGTATGTAACACATACATCAAATTTGTAGTGCCTGGTAATGGCAATTGCAGGCTGAGGATGGACAAACAAAGTGACGAAAGAGGAGAGAAAAACCGCCAGAGATGCTGGTGATGGAAGAAGATAGACACCCATTTTTCTTGTCTGTTTTTACTTTCCAATAAGGCTAGATGATGCACCAATTTGTAATCCTTGAAATGCTGTTTTTAGCTATATGTTCATCGAATCTTAGAGAGTAGCATATATCATTAAGGAATCAGATTGTGATGTTGAATGGCAAATCCACACTTGCCGTAAGCTATTAAATTCATCCTTAATGACATTTATTTCTAGAATCACCAATCTTGCTGCAAAGATGGCAACCTACTCCTCGAGTTAAATTTACCAATAATACTTCTTATACTCCTGTACAATGAATGTCTAACTATTATTTTGATTGAGAAAATTTTAATTTTTGCAATAATGTTTTATTATCTAGTTTTTATTTGAAAGTCTTAATTATTAATTAACAATCCTTGATCTCATTTGGTTAAACATGCTTTGCTACAATCTAATAAGTAATGTCGCAATCAGAAATCAAAGGATAAACGAGATTTATTGTAAGTTAAATCATTCAAAGACTAAAAATATTATAATTATAGAGAGATATAAAAAATATTTAATTTTTATTTATTAAAGTCTTCTTTACCTATGTATAATTATGAAAAATCTTTGCTTGCACGTGAAAGGCAAGTTATTGCTTGGAAGATTATGAAAATATAAATATTAGGATTGAGTATTGTGTTAAAGAATAATACAGATCATAACTTAGGATCTCACTTAACAGCTTTAACTTTTGGGTTGAATTAGTTCTTTGACATGGTATCAAAGCCTTAATGATCAAGCGGTCACGAGTTCGAATCTCACCATCCCTATTTATTTGATAAAAAATAAGCATAAGGTAGTGTAAGTCTATGCAAGTTTTAAGCTCAAATGACTTTCACTTAAGAGAGTGTGTTAAAAAATAATATAAATTATATCTTGAGACCTTATCTAATAGCTTAAGTTTTCGAGTTGAATTGGTTATTTGACATTTTTTATATATATATAGTAAACGACATAATTATATATTAAACAGCCCCATCAAGTAGGTGGAACTGAACGAAAGATAAAATACAATGGGAATATAAAAGAAAAGAGAAGACCAAAGCAACGAGGGACCTAATTAATTAGTCCAGTTCATAATACATTCAGGATTTCTAAAAAGATCAGAGCCTGTATAGCTGAAATTTCTAACTGAAGACTTCAACCAGAAGACCAAACGGTGAAAGGTGAGATAAAAAATCATATCCCAATCCAGAGCCTTGGATTCGAAGATTAGGCGGTTGCGCGCTATCCAAATTGATCAGTACAGACCTTTACATAGGAAGGTAATAGCACGTCGCTGAAAATTTCCATTAATCAAATCGGACCATTCCTGTAGATTTTGATTTAGGTCTTTGTGCAGATAACCTGAGCACCCGAACCAGTTCAAGAAATGACCCCAAAGAGACCACATTAACATAGGACACTAATGCAAAAGATGATTAATTGTCTCAGTTTCCTTGCAGCAGAATGGGCAGTGAGATTCCTCATAATTAATGATTCTCCTCTCAGTTAAAAAACTTTGTGTACTCAAACTGCCATAAAGAAGAAGCCATATGAACACATCCACCTTTGGAGGGGCATAACCATTCCATAGCAGAACAGGGGAGTGATTATTTTCAATGGCCGATAAACTATCAAAGAGGAGGCAACCTGAGCTGAGTACATGCCAGAGCTGTGGAATTTCCATAACTTGCGGTCTGCACCATCTGAGAAAATGAGACCACAGTGCACCTCTGTGATCAAGCTCTCCCTCATGCAGTTTTCACGAGGCCGGAGGGGTCTTCTCCAGGATAGGTTGAAAGATGTATCTGTCAAATTATATATATCTGCAAGGCTAGTGTTTTGCTGCAGGGAAAGGTTATACAATCTAGGGAATAAGAGTTGGAGAGTGGTTGCAGAGCCAAGCCAAGAGTCAGTCCAAAACCGGATGTTCCTCCCATCACCCACCTTGAACTCAACATTTGCATGTAAAAGATTGGCTATGTTTTGTGTTGAGAAGATCGACGAGAGGGAAAATCATTTGGCAGGAAAATTAGAGAGTCATCGGCATATTGCAAATGAGTTATGTAATGTTCTGAAGCAGTCTGTAAGCCTTTGAAATAACCTGAAGCCGATGCCCTATTGAATAAAACTGTCAATCCCTGAACTGCGATGTCAAATAGGAAAGGAGAGAGAGGGTCCCCTTGCCTGAGACCCCTCTCCACACTAAGTTCTCTACTGGGGGAACCGTTTATCAAGATGGCTAATTTAGAAGTGGATAAGCATTCAAAGATCAGCTTCTTCTAGTGTGAGCCAAAACCTATATATCCCATGCTTGTGTCAATATGTTCCCACAAAATTGAGTCAAAGGCTTTATGGAAATCTACCTTCAGTAAGAGGCCATGCTCATTCTTGTTACGCACACCATGGACAACCTCATTTGTTATCATGAACCCATCTAAAATCTGACGCCCAACAATGAATGCAAATTGGTTAACACTGATTGCATCTGTCAAGACACTTTGAAGCCTAGTGGACAGTAGCTTTGCCACTATTTTATATAACCCGTGAATCAAGCTTATCGGACAAAAATGGGAGAATCTGCTTGGCCCTTTTGATTTTGGAATCAGAGTTACAAAAGAAGAGCTGATACCCTTTAGAAGTTTTCTCTATTCCATACCTTTTTATAGAAAGAGAAGGTGAAACCATCAGGGCCAGGGGCTTTGGAACCATCACAGTCCCACACAACTTACTTCACTTCTTCCATTGAAGGTGGTCTTTTTAGCCAAATTGACTTGGTTTTTGAAATTTTGGAGAACCTGGAGCCTCTCATTTCAATTCTTTTACACGTTGGTTTGCGAAACAAGGATGAGAAGAAGTTGACAGCGCCTTCTTTTATATCATTTGAGGAGACTAGGTGACTACCATTATGTTCAATCTTACTAATGTAGTTGCGGCCTTTCCTTAGACTTGCTGATATATGAAAAAATAACAAGTGTTCTTATCCCCCATTTTACACCAGTTTTGACGGGATTTTTGTCTCCAGATATCTTCAACCCTTTTGTTAACCTCCCATAGTTCAGAGTTCAGCCCCTGGAGCTTTGTTTTTTTTGGTCTCAGACAAGGGACGCACTTCACTTAAGTTTTCAAGTGTTGTAATGGAGTTCTGGATGTTTGCAAGTTTTAGATTCTGATCCCCAAAAATGGATTTATTCCACTGTCTCAGCTTTTTTCCCATGAACCCCAGCTTCTTAATCAGACTAAACTCGCCTGGAAACTCCTTGCAGCTATCAGACCAGAGGGCCTCAAAATCTGTTAAGAAAGAAGGGTGCGACAGCCAACTGTTTATGAAACGGAACGACTTCCACCCCCAGTCTACCTCAGGGCTTTGGAGGAGCAGCTAACAATGATCGGACATCCCTCTAGGGTAACGGCAAAGAGATAAAGACGAGAACTGCAGCTGAAAATCCAATGAAGCAAAAGCTCTATCAATACGGCTCATACAGCCACCCCTAAACCAAGTGAACAGGTGCCCCTGCATATTGAATTCAACCAGTTCACAGTCGGATATGAATCTATGAAATGAAGTTGAACCTGATAGATTGAGATGACCACTACTTCTCTCATGAGTGTGTAGAGTTTCGTTGAAATCACCTAGCACCACTAGTGGTAGTTCGAAAGCAAACTTAAGAGTGGTGATTTCTTCCTACAAATCAGCATGTTCCTTCACTGAAGATGCAGTGTAGACACTAACTATCATACAATTAAAAGAAGAGGGAATATGTATGCCACATAGGCTGATCCACTGCCCCCCAAATTCTACAGAGTTAACTTCAAAGATAGAGTTATCCCACATTGTTATAATCCCTCCTGATTTCCCTATAGATTCTAGAAAAGCCCATTTGACAGCTGCAATATTCCACAGATTTCTAATGAAGGAGTCGCAACAATTATTTTTCTTTGTTTCTAAAAAAAACAGATACCAACATTATTGTTTATAAGCCTATTTTGGATGGAATCTCGTTTGTGTGACATACCTAAACCACAGTTGTTCCAAGCAAAGATATTCATCAAGAGAACAAAAAACCAAGGCAGGCTAGACTTAGCGGGGTAGGAAATTTACAACTGGTTAACTGATGTCTACTCATCTACTTCTCTGTCAATGTTTCTCATTATTCCTTCTTCGTACTCTTTTAGTTCTTACGGGTTTCCCAGACCTAGAGCCACAACATCTTGTATCATTTCTTGAGTCTCCATTTCACTGTCAAACCCATTGTCTTGATGCTTCATACGAGTGATTTGAAACCAAATATTTCCTTGTTGGATTCCTGAGTTTAAGGAGTCTGAAGAATCACAATCCTCTATAGTGTTAGCAACACTACCACTAGTTTGTAGCAACTTCAGTTTTCTTATTTTATTGCTATTCCCGTTTGTGTTTTCATTGGTCGCGTCTGAAGAGGTTTGTGGGTTGCTTTAAGGGTTCAACAGGGGTGGTAGATGGAGATGTTTGCCAATTTCATCATCCATGAAGGCATAGTTGTGGTTCTTTCCAATGCCGGATGACTCAATAACAGGGGATGGCATGGTGTCTTGTAGAGGTGTGTTATTTTGGGCGTTGGTTACCTTCATTGCAAGAAGGTTGGGTGCTCCATCAGATATATGAGCTGCAAATGATCTAACTTTCATCACATTCTTCCTTTTGCTGAATGAAGATTTAGGTGCAAGCCCTCTGGTTCTTCTAAGCTTTTTATCTTTTATTTTTCCTTCGAACTCCATTTCCACTCCTTCTTGTGGTTCTGCCAGGTCATGTATGAATGCAGAGAAAGATTGTTGATGTGTATTCTGGCTCTGATTTTGGGCTAGTATCATGTGTCTCGTTAGTTTTGGGGTAGGCCTTGTAACTTGGGCTGAGGAGGTTTTAGTTTGTGTTTGTTTTTTATCGAGGCCCCCTCTTGAAAAGGATACTGCTGAGTCATCTGGGTTGTTGTAGCTGGTTTCTGCCACTTGTATTTTTTCCTTAATGGTGTCATAGCATGGCTCTATAAAGGATGATTGGTGAGAGGTGGTGTGCAATTGCTGGTTTTTTATCTGTAGCTTGTGTGTTTCCTTAGTTTCAGGAAAAAGGCAGAAGGTTTTGTATGTTGTGTCAGATTGGTCTAGGTTGCTGGGTGATTCAGTGTACCTTGTACAGAGAATGAGAAAGGGGTCATTTTGCATGTCCTTGTCCTGTTGCTCTGTTGAGGTCCGATCAGCTTCTGGTTCATTTATACTAGCCGGTGAAAACTCTTCTGGAGGTGTAAATTTATTGCATGTCTCTTCATCTGATTCTTTAGTGCCTGATGTATCCATTGAGTATTTAATTGTGGTAAGCAGGGGGCTAAAACCTGGCTTCATTTCCATGACTGATATATCAAATTCCTCTCTGTCTAGAATCAGTGAAAGCTATTTGTTTAAAGTCGTGAAAGAGGTTGTGCTCAGAAGCACCTTGACTCCCATAAGTGAACCTTGACTCACACTTATAATATCGTAACCAATCATCTTGCCTGCGTTTTCTACCATGGATTCAATACATCTGTGGTTCCATCCAATCAGAGGAAGTCCTAAAATAGACACCCAAGCAAATCTGTCTACTGCTTTTACTTTCCTCTTCCATGGTTTGATACTAGAGAAGTAGTTTGCCAAGGCAGAGCTACTGTTTATTAATTATTTCTCCATGGTCTCTTTGTCTGTAAAGGTGATAATTGTTTGGCTTGCTCCTAGGAAGCGAAATCCAATTGCTTTCTTAACAGTTTTCAAAACCATATGCTTCAGTTGTGCATAGTCCACTTCTGTGGCTATAAAACCGATTAAACTTCTCAATAGCCATTCCTTGTCATCTTGTGTAGACTCATACACCACAGTCTTCTTTGATGGTTGTTGGACCAAAAGAGCTTCAACAAAGGTCCTGTTGTCTCTGAGGGCTAGTTTGGGCGAGATTTTGGTTTCTGGCTTTGTGGTGAGGGATGTCTTTTCCCTGGAATCTGTAGGTGTTTGAAATCTTGCTAGGTTTGCACAAATTTTAAAAGGGTCGAACCATATAAGGTTCAATCTATCACAAAGGTTTGCATTTTCTAAATGGAAGAAGAAAGATACAAAACCAAACCGTCTCCCTCATTTTGTTTTTTTCCTGGAAACAAAGAGGTTGGTGACAAGACTAATCTTTGAAAAAGCCTTTTTGAGATCTTGGTAATCAAGCCAAGACAAGAAACGTTCAAAATAAAACTTAGTAGGGATAGAGGGAGTGGGAGTTGTGTTAGGTAAGTGTTTGGTGTTTTGGATGTTGTTTGTGTAACACATAGGTTACAAAAAGCTCAGGGTGGCAGAGTGAAGAGGGGGATGTTGTGTATGTTTAAGAGGGACATTTGCAGGTGTTTGTGGGGTTGGATTATAAGGGGGAGGTTTGAAGGAGGTTGCTAAGACCTGGGTTGCAAGGGAGGGGATGATAGACAAAAATGGAGGTTTTTTGGTTGGGAGCATTGTTGCTGAAACCCTCTTGTACAAAAATAGATGGTTATTTGACATGTTGATTATGATTTTATTGATTTTGAATTTTATTTGCAAATTTTCTTTTCAAGGGAAACTGGATCTTATTTGTTTATAAAGTATAATTGTTTCAAGGAAATGTTTGCTTGTTTCTAGTAAATAGTTTTGATGTATGAGATTATAGGATTCCTATATATTAGCTGGTTGTGTTTTTCTCTGGAGGAATGAGTTGATGCATGCCTCTTGAATTCATTTATTTGTTAAACTTGGAAGATAACATCATTTTATTGCTAGGAGGAGGAGAGGATTGTTCAATGAGTCTAGGGTACTTGCTTAAGGAACATGCATCACCAATCTTAACAAACCAAGATCATGATTTATGGTCTAGGAACATGCATCACCAATCTTTATTTTTTCCTTATACATGTGATTGGATTGTAAAATTGTAAACTTTCACACTCTTAAAAGTACCCTTTATAAATGTAATACAAAAAATTGTATTATTTTATATCACTATTTAGAAAAACATTAATATTAATACTAGATTTATAAGAATAAGAATTTGTTTTTCAAAAAAAAAATCCTAATACATTACCTTTATGAATGGTATAATTGATCATAAACTACACCAAGAAAGGGTTTGATTTTTTCAAACTATGATGCTTCTCTCATATATATATATATATATATATATATATATATAATTGCTTCAAAGTTGAGTTGTTGCAAACTACAAGTTATTCAAGTGTTCGATCTCTAACGGTAATCTACACGAACTATTAGTGAGAAATCTCCTAAATTCTTTTAGAAAAGAGGAATTATTATACCTTTGAGTGTTAACTCTTTTCTTTTGTGTTTACATATTTTTGTATTGTACTGTCTTATATAGAAAATAAGTGGCATAACATTCTATTTATAAGGAAACCTAAAAACCCTATAAATAAATAAATAAAATATCAATTCACCCTTTAAATAATATTACACATATTATTTTAGAATAATTTTAGAAATTTATTCAATTAAGTCCCTATTTGATTTTTTTTCTAAGTCTAGAATTGTAATATCTTGTATTCATTATATTATAGTACTTAATTTCTAAAACATAATTACAATCAAGTCGCACTTGATTAATCATTCCATTTTAATTTCTAACTAATAATTCTTTTATGTGTGAGCCATTACGTTCCTTAATAAGATAACCCAAATATGAATTATAATCCTAAATAAATAGGATTAAATAAATTAAAAATTTTAATTTGTTATCAGTTCAACAATTTATTTATTTATATTTGAAGATCAAATACAAAGTCTAGCAACCTGTCATGATCCCTTAAGTATTTACAAAGTCATAAGTGATTCGACTTAACATTTCATTGACCAGTTTCTTAGTGTAATTATTATCCTTCATCAAGAATGTTTTAATTTAAACATTATAGCATGTAGTATGTCAAGGTAGGGACTCCCTGATCTTGACATCCCGTTACACTACGCGCCCACATGTGACTCACTCATTCCACTAGTTTACCAAGATTTATTGCAAAATAGGATATAGGATACACTCACGGAGATTAGTTATTTCTTTAGAAATATATGTTCCAACAAGTTGCAGATACAACACATAGAGATGCTTGAAATAAATATAGTCTAGACAATCTACAAACTTGAAATGATATTCCTTGCATCTTTTTTTGACTCAATAGAGCATCTACTCATATATCTACCGTTTAAGGCAAAAGTTGAAGACCCAGTTCCATATAGATAGATGTATCCATTCAAGAAGTTAATGATTACACATGCATCATAATTAAAATTCTATTGTTTTTTTTATTAATTCAAAATATTCATTTAATTTCATGCATGTACTTGTTCAACCTTAAGAGAAAAGTAAAAAAATAAGGCGTATGTTGAGGCTTCAATATACGAGGCTTATATTGTTAAAGAGATCTCAACATTTATCTCGTACTATTTCAAGCCGTACTTGAGAACAAGAATCAACTGTGTTCCAAGAAATGACGACGATAAGGAAGTGACTTCAAATGGAAACTTGTCTATACTTTTCTATCTTGGATGACCCATACCAAAATTGTTGCAAGGAGAACATATTTAACATAAATAGAATTCAAACAAGCACATAATTATGTGTTATTTAACTCCAAAAAAATTTCACGTGATTCAGAACATATGTAAAAACTGTTTAATTATTCTTATATCTCGAGATATTTAATTTCATTACACATTTCTCATTAACTATGATGGAGATGTAATTCATGTATCAAGTTTATCAATTAAGAGGGAATGCTAATGTTACTTTGAATTTACTCAGTCTGGATCCTGAAAGAAAGGTGAAGTGCTATAACATGTATTTCGTCAATAGACATGTGTTTCATACTGAAGAGTATGGTCAGGATAGAAAGACATGTAATAGTGGGATCTGTGTTAAAAGATCAACTTTTAATGAGTTTGAAGTTGACTATTATAGAAAGTTAGAAGATGCCATTAAATTGCAATATCATAGCGAGCAAAATACAGTCTTTTTATTCAAATATTATTGGTATGATACCACTAACAAAAAAATCAAATTAAATCTTCATCATGGTTTGGTCAAAATTAATACAAAGGCTAGACTCCGCAGCATCAAGGGTATCTTTGTTTTTGCCAAGCAATGCCAGCAAGTTTATTACACATTCACTCCATTTAAAATAATTGTTCAAGAGTTGATTGATTATCTGTAGTGAAAATCAAACCCAAAAATCATGTTCAGGTTGTTTAGAATGGCAACTATGAATTAACTGTGGGAGATGATGTCTTTCAACTTGATGACTTAGTTGATCCATATCGAGTTGTTCCATCTAATGACTTAGAAGAAAAATCAAATTTTCGCATCGCCGAGAATACTTTGGTTAATGTTGACATTGGGGATTTAAATGGTGTTTTGAGAACCAATGGACATATAGAAGTTGATGGAGATGATGATAGCGATGAAATCAACGTAAAAGATTGCAATGGAGATGACTTAGTCCGTTGTTATATTTTAGAGAGTTGGAAAAGAATTACTGCAAATGCCACTGATTTTCTGTTTTTGTTTAGTAGATTTTCTTTTTTTTAAAAAAACTAAATTATTCCTGATGGGGTTACTGACAATCTAAGTTCATCGGTATATTCTAAAGAGTTTGAAAAGAATTACTACAAATATCATTGGCACTGTTTACTCACCAACGGAATAACAAACAGTTTGTTTGACAATTATATGTCAAATTCAATGAATGAAATACTGATGGACCAAAACAGAACCACCGATGAAATGACATATGGTTTTTTTATCGGTGATATATTATATTCATCGATGAAAATACTGATGGAATGAAGCGGGTAAAAAAAAAATTTTGGCACTGTTTTTCCATCAGTAAATCTATCAATAAAATTATCAATAAAATTATTCTTGATAGGACTCAAATCACTTGTGAGAGTTTTTTTAACAAATTATTTCTATCCGCTAGCCCGTTAAGAAAATTTGTGATGATGATTGACTGTGAGTAGATGGACAAAAAAATCTGTCAATAAATCTAAAAATTCTGGTTGTGTTTGGATGTCTTATTCTTATAATAATTCTACAATTTTTTTATTCCTTTCGTTATTTATTGTCTAATTATTAGTTCAGAATATTTCACTTTACACTAAACAATTGCAATTTTTACGAACAATTCCAACCTCCTCTAGCAGCGTACTCAAGGAGGACAATCTCTGCATAGCATGGCTTGACAAGCAAACTCCTAAATCAGTTATC
>Ga0325403_1004990_pt1 | contig 12440 bp, 11 predicted proteins | sample PopdelMetagenome_19_FD_205665 | JGI IMG/M metagenome (GOLD analysis project Ga0325403, IMG submission 205665) | Populus deltoides microbial communities from Bellville, Georgia, United States - Xylem-PdKOR-R4 | ecosystem: Host-associated > Plants > Phyllosphere > Stem > Wood/Secondary xylem...
AAAAAGAAAGAAAGAAGAAGAAGAGTCACTCATTTCTTCAATACCTTCTCTCAAGAATAACAAAGAAAACCACATGCAATCAAATATATGAGAGGAGACAAGAAGGTTGAGAGAAGATTTAGACACCAAAAAGACAAAACAAAGTGAGGGAGAAGAATAAGGAGTTGGCGGCGACAATAGAAGAGAGGAAGAGAAGCTAAAATATTTGAGGGAGAAGAAGTTTCAAAGAGCAGAAAACACAACCAAGACAAATCAAAAACCTTCCTAGAGCAATTTAAAATGTTATGGGGAAGTTTTATGTAAAAATACTAGCTCTTAGATTAGAGTTCTTGGGGATTTTTTCTGGGTAAGTTGAAGGTGAGGATGAAATGTGGAAGAGAGGAGGAGAAAGGCTTGATGATGTTCTTAACTAAATTAAAAAACAAGGAAACTAATAAAAGGCTTGCAAGCCTTTGGCCAAATATGAACACAAGATGAAGGGAAAACATTTTTTATACTAGTTATGTATACATGTTAAAATAATAATGTAGAATCCTACAAGAAACTATGATGTGCTGAAAATTTAGACACATGAACAAATCTTAGTTAAACATACTCATGTGAAGCATAACTTTTAAATAAATTATAATCCCATGTGTTATTGTTGATGAGGAAATGGAATTTTGTAATAATAGTGACTGAAGAAAGAAAAGAAACGCATGAAAATGATGGTTTATATGATGAACATTCAAACCGAAAATCTGGGTTGGGTTGTTAGTCAACTTGTGACCAGGAATTGACCTAGATAAAGGTATAATCTGGAGAATTGTCCCTCATGAATGTTGTAGAATTGGGTGTTAAATTTTAAATGGAACTAGAATTCCCTAAATTAGAGCTATAGAACTCTAGATATTGGTAGGACACCGAAGACAGGTCAGATTAGAAAATTCTAGACATCATGTGAACTAGACCTTGAACTGAAATTTTAGGCTTATAGCTGAGAGAAATTGGAATAAATTCCTTCCTGAAAGATGTGTGTCATTATCTTAAGTTTCACAAGAAATAAGCATTTCTCTATTTTAATTATAAAACTCTAAATATGGATAAAACACTAGGGAGAGGTCAAGCTATAAATTACAGGACAGACCCACATACCATTGTATTTTGACAAATTTGAGTGTATAAAAGGTAGAACTAGGTGACCCGCTTCATCCTATTTGTGTATTTGTGTCTTAGAAGCTAAAGAATTAAACCCCGAAAGGAACCGAGTTCTACAACTCTAGTGGGGAAAGAAACACTAAAAATTATTTTACTGCACTTACCATATGTTGTTTGAATGTAATGAGTTTGAGATGAAATTTAATAGAGGTGATTCTTGCATACACAATGAGTATGTAAACTCACTAAAGTATATGCTGACGAAAAATATTTGGATGGTATAGGAGGAACACCAAGTGCAGGGTCATTTATTGGAGGAGCTCACACAACCAGAGAAGCAGGTAAGTGAATTCTCGCCTATAATGAACTTAGTTAAATTTGAAATTCTAAATTCTTGATGAATAATGGGGATTTGAAAGGTTATGGATAAAATTTTGGAGATGTAAGATTGATGCAATTGAAATGTTCTGTAATGATTGAAAGACTAATGCAAAAAAAATCTCCGAAGTCATCAGAAATTAACAAATTTAAATCGATCATAAATCATGAAGTTAAGTCTAAAACCTTGAGACTTGTGATGAATAACAAACAAGTTAATAATATGGATGATTCATGAATATAATATGAGCTCAAGAAGAATTTGATTTGCTTTCACAATGAGTGGAAGCCAATGTTGGAATTGTTTCTGGAGATGCAGAAACCATTGAAATTGTATTGCTTTCACAATGAGCAAAAGCTAATGTTGGATTTGTTTCTAGAGACATGAAAACCATTGACTTTGAATTGCTTTTGCAATGAGCGGAAGCCAATGTTGGATTTGTAACTGGAGATGCGAAAACCATTGAATTTGGATTACTTTCTTAATGAGCGGAAGCCAATGTTGGATTTGTTTTCAGAGTCGCGGAAGCCATTGAATTTGGAGAAAGCTAATGTAGGGATTGATTTCTGGAGTTGTGGGAAACATTGAATTTGATTTGCTTTCGTAATAGGTGGAAGCCAATGTTGGAATTGTTTTTGAAGTTGAGGAAACCAATAAATTTGATTTGCTTTCAAAATGACTGAAAACCAATGTTGGTATTGTTTTCCATAGCTTTGGAAACTGATGAATTTGAGTTTGCCTTCGTAATGAGCAATGGCCCATAAAGCGAAGACCCTCTAGGAACTCGGAAAGGAATTATATTATAATGATTGTTGAGCATAGTTGTGTAAAATTCTTGATTTTATCTTGCATGATTAGATAAATTGTGATTAGGCGTATGTAGATATGCTATGTAATTGTTATGAAAGATGTAACTATCATTCATGAGGATTTCCTATAATACTTGATAAGATAATGAGTACTCTCAATCTTGTTATCCTTAGAAGATAAAACTATAATCATAATCCAAAAATTTGCTTAATTAATTTTATTGCAGGACCTTCAAATATCGGTGGACCAAATAACTAGACGGTAGATGGACTCCAGGACTTCAAGGAACTTTTGTTGTGCATGTAATATATTTTGTAATTTAAACAATAACTTTATTTTGTAACAATGTTTATCTTTTTATGTCTCATATAATGAAGTCCTTAGACGAAACGTCTTATGTAAAACAATAACTAAGTACTTTTCAAAACAATTTCCATGCATGTTATCTTTTAAACTAAATTGCCCTACTTTATATATATATGTGCACATACATGTACGCCTTAAAATAATTATGCATGATTGATTTAATAATTCTATCCTTTGATCTGACGCATGTTTCGAATTATACTCCTAAGAATGTATGTGATATTAATACTGAAAGATGAATGGTCTATGTGATGTTAAATGTTTTTAAGGCCGAGATAATATAAAAAGGAAATTAAGATGAATAACCTATGTGGTTATAAAAACCTTGAAAAGTAGGTAATTGTTAATAACTTGGTATGTCTAACTATAGGGGAAACTCTGTCGAAATTTCGGTAGAAATTTCATCAACTTCTATTTGAATTCAGAAATAAAAAAAAATTACCATGCCATTTATGTTCTGTTATTATGTTTGATATGTTGTTTCGTTAACTAGGATGTTACAGAAAAGCTCGGATTTGTAGAATTTACAACACCCAACTCTTGCAAAGAAATATGAAAGATGAAGAACATGTTAATCATGACGCCCACTTTCAAGAAAAGTTGGACTCCTTAAAGGTTAGGATGGCTCACATTGCTAAGAAATACCTTTAGTGAAGGCTTGTCCAATCGAGCCACCACTTTTGCTCAAACTCAAGCAACAATTCAGCCCAATGAAAGGGTAAGCGAGCAGGGTCAGGAACCCTAATATATTGTAGCATTTGTGCAGACGACAATACCAGCACCAGGGAGAGGCTGTCTTTTTTCAATTTTTGCACCTCATTCTTACCTCCTTCAAACCATGAAATCCAAATCTATTTATAGGAAAGGATGTTTGGTCTCCACTTATGCCAAATCTTAGCCCTTGGATCGACCTAGAAGGATGCAAACCACTAGTTCAAATTAGGCATCATAGGCTGTAAGATTTGTTGCAGAGGAATGGTTGGTCGGGTTGGCCATTTTGGGGCACTCACATCACCTCTGTGGTGTCAGTTGGCCAGAACTGACCACACTAGGGTGTGTCAGATGTCAGATGATCGTTTGCGTGGATGTTTTGCCCAATTTGATGAAAAACAAAGCGTTAAATGCCTTGGGAAGTAAGCCTCTCGAGCAACTTTTCTGAAGAAGAAAATGAACAGTCTCACCAGACAACACGTCGTCTGGTCTTTTTTTTTTTAATTGTTCAAAACAATGCCATTTTGGGATTTTGTAGGGTTTTAATTTTGATTTTTGGACAAAGTTCAATTTAGTCCTCCAACTTTCAATGTATTTTAATTGCACCCCTAATTGACCATAATCTTCTAATGTCATGTAATTTTGCCACTGACGAACTTCAATTTAAGCCCTAAATATCAGTGCCTTTTTTATTTTGGTCCTTGATCTCAAATTTATACAATCTTACCTTTAAATGATCATCAAACTTTTAAATTTTTTCAATTTCACCCCTGATTTTAGCCATTTTGGTCCCAGAGTTCAGTGCCTTTTGCAAAATAGTCCTTAGTTGTAAATGTTTTTATTTTAGCCTTTAATTGACTTAGAAACTTTGATTTTCTTACAATTTTACCCCTGATTTCAATCAATTGACTTGGTAAAAATCAAATTTGGTCTCTTAAAATTCCAATCTTCTCAATTAAGCCTAAATTGGGCTCCTAAACTTAATTTTTTACCAATTAAACCCCTAATAAAATTAACTTGACCTATTTAAAGTATAATTAAGTCGTTGCACCTAATTAAATCAATCAATTGGACCCAAATTAATTCTTAAACATAATTAAATTTTAATTTGGCCCTTGATTAAATCAAATTGGTCTATTAAACATCTAATTATGTCTTTAGGCTTAATTTTTAAGCAGATTCGTTTGATAATCATTTAATTTGTCATTGAATTTGTATTGTTTCTTCTGTCTTGAGTATAATGGGGTACAATTAAGCTTTAAATTTAATCCAAAATTGCAACTTGATCTTTATGTATTTTCTGGAATGCTCCTCAATCTGCTTTCTTTACGCTGCCTATCTTTATTTTATTTTTTAATTTTTATTAAAGGGAAAAAAAGAATTTGGAGAATAACTCGGATATGGGTTATGATAGGAGTGGATTTGTATGATCCTGTACAAGTCGTGAAAAAATATTTAGTCCTAAATGTGGTTATACCAAAGAAGTTTTATATCCCCGAGTTCATCAAGTACGCCGGAACTTAGTGTCTTATCACTTAGTTCAAATCTTACTAAAACAAAATAATAGAGGTAGTGCATAATGAAAAACTATGAAAACACTTCTTTCAGGACAGTCTGAGTGGGGAGCACTAAGCTGGTATATGATGGAATGATATGATTTAACAATCATGAATTGAATTAGCCTCAGTGAAATTCCTTTCTCTCTCAACTATTGTTTCTTAAGCCCAAAAATAAAAAGCTATGGGTCGTCAAATCTTTCTATCTTTAAATAAAATAGTAGACAAGATGTAATAGCAATCAGTCAATACCATGCAAAGTCCTTTCTTACTAAACCAGGCTCAAAACGAGAAGACCTAACAAACAAGAAGTAGGGCATGAACATGAGTCTATTGATCTTGTCCTTTGTCTCTTTAGCTGCGAACAAGGCTTTTTTCACAAGCAGTTCTCTTATTCGTTGTTGTTAGCTTTCGAGGAAGGAAATGACTGAGGGATTATGTGTTAAAGGAAAAGGCCTTTCTCTCTTTCTTTTTTAAAGGGAAAGAGTCGAGCTCTTCCTAGACGGGGATTCTTTGGTTCCAATCCGGGTATAAGTGCTAGCCCTACGTCTGCATCTCACGAATGTCGTGTATTCAAAGCAATGGGGACAAGATGTCCAACCTTCCATCTTTTAAAAAAACCAAATCCTCAGTTGGCTAAACTGATCTACTCTTCATTTGAATAACCTAAGGTATGTATTACCTGTTAAATCCTCCATTGGCTTTTTTAAGGTAGGCCTAACAAGTTATAGTTTTCAAATAGGGTACGACTCTTACACTAGTTAAAGGAGCTAACCTAAGCTCGTATGATATAAAAGTAGAAAAGTTGTTTAGCAAAATAGAAAGGATAAGGGAAAACGACGACTTTTAAGGTAGAAGTTACAAGGGGAGATAGAGTCTGACGTCCTAGGTAGGGAGTCTTTCAAGGAAATTTGACAGTAAGGTGAAGGTTTTTCATGCTTGACATTAGTTATCACGGATTCAATCAAAAGAGATACTCGGCGTCAAGTCTCTACCTTCTCCTTTTAACTGGTTGTTCTCCCTAAACACGAAGTGGGAAAGGGCTTCTAATGGCACAACTGATAGTTTGATCTCTCCATATATTTGTTGTATGAACATCGACAGTGAAATCACTTAATGTAAGGTAGGAGATGAGGCGAAAGAGCAGCATTGCATCTATCCTCAAATCAAAGAAAGAAGGCCCAACGACTGCCCGCTTATATATAAAATAAAAGCCTTTTACCTCCACTAGAGTTGACCAAGGATCTGTGGTCGCATCATATAGAATTCTGGCATAGAGAGTTTCTCAAGCCGGGAAGAGATCTGAAAGGTCCTTGTAAATTCCAAAGCCTTTGTGCTTGTGAACATCTTCCTCTGCCTCGGCTGACTAGTGTGCCTTCTCCAGTCCTTTGACGCATATCTAATAGAAATGGATTCCTCTGCCTCGGCTGACTAGTGTGCCTTCTCCAGTCCTTTGACGCATATCTAATAGAAATGGATTCCTCTGCCTCGGCTGACTAGTGTGCCTTCTCTTATGGAAGTAGTTACTCTAGACAAAATTGTCTACTGTTAAGAGATTTAAGTAGATATTTTTGACTTCAAGCGGATGTGCCATTGAGAATGATGAATATTAAAGAAGAGTTCTGTCTTTTTTTCAGGAAGTGGAATCACAGTTGAAGGTTTTATCGCGGATTAGGGGTGTTGATATGAAGGTACCAAAGGTAATATAATTCGAGCAAATATGAAGAAAAACCTACCTAACCCTCTAGGAAAAGCTAAATTTACTCTCTCTTAGAAGGGGAGTGTCTTCCATCAATATTGCATTTATTCTCTTATACCAAACGAAGCCCGGTCCTGGCCGTAACTGCCGATTAGCAAACTACTTGTATGTAAAAGTTGTTATGATAGAGAGATACGAAATACCTTTTCTCTTAGTTTTGGAACAAGGTTGTTAAAAACCTTTTTTTGACATAACATGAACATATAATATAAACTCGACTCGTATATTTGAATTATAAAATCATAAAATCGCAAGTAAAAATTTTTAACTAAAAATCGTAAAATCACAAGTAAAATATTTTAACTAAAATCATAAAATCGCAAGTAAAATATTTTAACAATTCAAACATCTTAAAATACATAATTCAAATAAAAGTAAAATAAACAATACAAATATCTAAACATCTTAAAATACAAATTGCACTTCTGCAGACTATAGGTACCACTTCAGTAATCAAAGATATCCATGCAGATTGCAGACTATTGAAAGTCATGTATAACTACTATTTAAAGGATAAAAAAAAAAGAAAAACAATGTATGTGAAGATATTACAATCTTTTGTTAGGCATTGTAGTCGAACACAAAGGATTTGGAGTCTGGATATATTAAAAGTCATGCCTAACTACTATTTAAAGCATAAAACAATTACTCTTTATTAAGCAAAATCATCACAGAAACAATTTCTTGCAGCCAAATCATAATTTCTTGCAGCCAAATTATCACAGAAACAATTGCAATTACAATTTCTTGCAGCCAAATCATCACAGAAACAATTACTCACAATTCTAAGCTGTACCATAAATATGACACTTAACATGACAGAAGATTCAACAATGGTGGCCATGGCTATATTTGAGCATGTATAAACTCCCTCAAAAGCTCAAACTTTCCAAATTATCATCCTTTCCACCAATCCAACTCTAATCAAATATGGTTTTAATTCACAGCTCAGGAACTTATCAAGTGCTAGGTTATATTCATTCAACAAAGCATTGCAAAAGGCATTGGGAATAAATTACTACTAACGTTTGCAGTTTTGTCTGGAGAATTAAATGTAAAATATAAAAAAACCTTAAAACATTGAGAACCAGCAATCTTACACTTAAATTCACAAAATACCTAGATAAATTACACCTAAATTCCCTTCACATTCAGTTTTCTCTCAAAATTTCATATGATTAAGAAGCTTAGTTAAAGATAATCTTACATGGTTACACCAGCAATCCTGGAATGCTTCATTGTCTATGCAGAATTGCAGACTCTGCAACACCATAGCAAGCAAGATCAAACAGAGCATAGATGAACATTACAAGTAATTACAACACACATAAGCAAAAAATTACCAAAAATTACAACACATAAGTAAAAAATTACTAGCAGCAGTAAGATAAACACGGATAATTACCCTCCGAGAAAATACCCAGAAGCAAATCAATTAATAGTAGAATACCCAGAAGATAAACACAGATTCACAGAATACCCAGATAATTTTTGTCTCTAATCACCACCATTAGACAGAAAAAACAAAGCTTGGGATTGAGAATAAATTCTTACCTCCATCTCTCTAAGAACACTTCGGATCGGGGGAAAGTGCTTTCTTAATCTGCTGGGAAAAGGGAAAAGGGAAAAAGGAAAGGGAGTCAGGGAGAGTGGGAGACAGGGACGAAGTCTTGAGTCTTGACTATGGAGTAACTGGAGTGGAGTGTGGAGTGTCTGTAGACTGTGGAGAATGGACAGTGGAGTGTTGGTCAGTGAGTCACGGGTGGGGTGGGGGTGGAAAGAGACTGCTGAGTCAGAGGGCATTTCAAACTTTCTGCATTTGTTGAAACTTTTGGTTAACTCGTGAAAACATTACATTTTTACTATTTTTTATGAGTCAACCTGTTTTTATGCGAGTTTGATCGAGTCAACCTGATTTTGCTGGTTTTCGAGTTTTAACCCCGATTCTATACGTTTTTTGTGTTTTAACTCGTAAAATTGGATGATTTTACGAGTTAAAACACATTTTTAACAACCATGCTTTGGAACACTAGGTAATATTCGTATGTAATTTCATTACCTGTTGGCGAATCATCCTCAATTGAATCTTTTTTAGTTTCCCTCCTCGGTGGAATTGAAAAAGAAACTAGACTCATTTCTTTGCGAAGAGGCCCCAACCGAACCACCTTCATCAAGTGCTACCTCAAACCAGGAGCTTTCTTGTCCGTCTTAGTCATATCAAAATTGGTTTCGTGCTCCATTTTTGCTCTATATTTGCTCTTGTAAATTTATTGGCATGCTGATATGCTACGAAAAAAGTGTTGTTCTAAGCCATGTGCGACCCTAATCATAAGTTTGAGTTAATAGAATTTATCATACAGTGCATCAAAATGTATTAGATGGATGTCCTCAAAAATAAGATATCTAAAAAAGCTTCTCGAAACCATTGGTTTGGATGTTTCTAGTGATCAAGGCCTTGTTTTGACCTTCAACTATGTTATGCGCAAAGGAAGCCTTTCTCTGCATATGTATGATATTTCATCCTTGAGTGTGTTATTATGAGAAGGCTGGTGGATTAGGCCGAGCCTAGTTTGGCTAGGAAAACAAGGAAAGGTTGGGTATACAATTATCAATAAATAGGGAAAACCGGTCCTGAAGGTGTAAAAAAAAGGACAACATCAAGTGAGCCTAATTTGCACTTCTTTAGTAGTGAACTCCTCTTTCCGAAGCATTCCGATCCTGGTCATTCATAGTTCATAGATAGTCGGTACTTTTAGTCATAGGCTAGTGCCCATTCCTGATAGCCATAACTCTACCCCTTCCATGTTCCATTAAAGAATGAATGGGAATTAATCTGACAATGGATGGGCAAAATCCATCTTCCATTTCTATTTTTTTTTCTAAACTCGCATGCTTTCATGAACCTGACCTTAACATACAGCTCTTCCATTTTCATAGATGGTCTGGTTAATTAATTAAAATAGATGTTGTTTACCTAGATGCAATTATTATCCCTCGAAGTGAAGGTAAAAACCAAGACATTAATGATTCTTAATCTGATCGCACTTCCCTTAGGCTGAACGGCTATCGATCCTAGCCCGATGAGAAAAGGGTTGAACTCGTGCTTGCCTTAATTTCTTAGTGAAGGAAATCAGTGTGCTGATTGGCTCAAGTCATTTAGGTATGCATGTCTTTTATAATTCTCTAGATGGGATCCTTGACATGCTTCAGTAGGATGTTGTTGGGGTTGCCATGCCTCAGTTTGTTAGCATGTAGTTGTTGTTTCTTTTTGGCTTTTTAGCCCCTTAAAAAGATCGTTTTCCCCTTCTAAGTAAGAGTTCAATCCTGTTAGTTGATCATTTTCCCTGTTTTTTTATTCATCAATGCTTTTCCACTCGACGATGTCCATTTCAATCTTTCAAGTTTTAAAAACCCCTGTATTTTTTTGCTAGAAGCCCCTCTTCTTGGGAGTTAGTCTCTATAAGGCATTCCTAGTAACAATAGAAGTACCTCTTAGGAAAGCGCTTGTTGTCACTAGGAGAGAAAATAGAATATTTGGATGTGAAAACGGCTTGAAAAGGTTGAATTTCAATTACTTGGACCATTGGTCGGTTCGGCCTAAGGAGTGTTGGCACTATTAATAGTCAAGATGAAGAAGTCAAGTTAAAGACTATTTACCCTCGATTCTTAGCATCTCAAGGAGACGATCCTCTGGAGAAGAACATCTAAAACTCTATCTCTTGAAATGAATACCCTTTCCTTGGCTTATGCCATTTACCTGAACTAGCAAAGAAAGACTTCAAAGAAGGTAGGAACTCACTCCTTTTCTCCTTTGATATATGCTTGCCACTGCAGTAGCTAGAAAGGTACAAATTTGGACATGGGAGCATTAGGAAGATTATTTCTAGCTTATGTGATTCACTCTTTAATTAAATATGGTAATTGGCTTACTTGCTTTTAAGAGGACAAGTTGTTTATAAAGAAAAAAAACAGACACAAGACTCATCCTAATGGATGTGAGATAATAAAAGATGTGAGAGCTTTCTTTCCTAGAATATAAAAAAAGAAGATTAGCAACTTTAACTTAGCCCAAGCAATGCCCTTGGGATTACTATTAAAAGGTAGGTTCTCAAGTAACCCCTTAGTTATCCCTAGGTGGTGGACCAAGCAGAGCTTTGGCCCTTGCTAGCGTTATTCCTCTGATTCAATTTGGGGCTTAAAGTAATGTATTTATTCACTATTAGATAATAGTTGTAGCCCTTTAATTTAAAGAAATAATCCTGGAAAGAAGCTCTTTTTCTATAAGGGAAATTCTCTCTAAGTTGAATCGGTGGAATGCCCTACTTCCAGCTAAGTATACTGAGTTAGGTTCAGGAAAGCTTCTATCTTTCCTGGAACTACCGCCCATTTATTACCCATATACAATGGACCAGAAGTTCTTAGACTTTATAGACAAAGAGCCTTTGCTTTGTTATATATCCAAGAGGGTCCAACCATTCCACAGGCTACCTAGGTCTCATATCTTTTGCTCTGTCTTATAGCCTTAGTTTGAACCATTTTTCTTCCTCACATGGACTAATAATAGGTTCTGAATTAGTTGTTCGAAATAGATCAGGTGCTCTCTCTTCCCCTCTTGTAACACTATTCTTGAATGAATGTAAGAGCTTCTCCAACCTCTTTCTCTTCGATATATGCCTCTTGATCGAAAAGGAAAGAAGTGCCACCTTTTTGTCAATTGGATGCTTCTTGTATTTTTGCTTTTGCCCAAAGATTATAAACCTTGGATGAGGTGAAGGCACGTATTCGAGTCTCACCTTTCAATGATAGTTACCCATCTCCATCCAGAGAGCTAGCTACTAGTCTTTCTCGACCCGTTATCTTACTTGAATGAAAGAAAGAGAATGATCATTATATTTTAATGTACAAAGGCCATTACTTGTTGGTATCCACTCATTGATCGTAGTTGAGTGATTGGAGTTAGTTTCAGTCTTTCTAATAGTTTGAGTTTGTGGAACACCTTGTAGAGATCCCATTATTTCTACGTAGAGAATCCATATCAGTAAGAAATAACTTTAGTTGTTGGTGGAAGTGACCTACATATTTTTATAGGTCCTTGCCCTTTTCTTTTTCTTCTGCTAGGTAAGTTGGGAAGTCCTTAATAAGGTAGGGGAAGTTAAGTCTCTCACTCCAATCTTTGTAAATGACTACCATCTTCTTGAAGATCTTTTTAAGATTTTTATTGGCTGCCTCAACAACCTCATTCATCTTGGTTCTGTAAGGGGGAGAATTAATATGATTAACCTTATATTTAATATAGAGCTCAACAATCATCTTCTCATTAATTGTTTTAGCATTATTAGTGACTAATCTCGTTAGCAGGCCATAACGACAAATCAAATCTTTTTCAATAAACCTCTTGACTACTTTCTATGTCACATGTATATAAGACCTGGCCTCTACCCACTTAATAAACTAGTCGATGGCTACCAAGATGAATGCATGTCCATTTCTGGCCTTTGAATTAATTGGTCCTACAATATCCAATCCCCACATATGAAAGGGGCAAGGAGAGGTCATATTGAATAGTGATGTCAGAGGTGCATTTATCTTGTCTCTGTGTATCTAACACTTGTGACATTTTTTACATAGTCTACATAATCTTTCTCCATTGTCAACCAGAAGTATCTAGATTTTTGCATTTTCCTAGCTATCATATATCCATTAGCATGATTGGTGTATATTC
>Ga0325403_1004991_pt1 | contig 12438 bp, 11 predicted proteins | sample PopdelMetagenome_19_FD_205665 | JGI IMG/M metagenome (GOLD analysis project Ga0325403, IMG submission 205665) | Populus deltoides microbial communities from Bellville, Georgia, United States - Xylem-PdKOR-R4 | ecosystem: Host-associated > Plants > Phyllosphere > Stem > Wood/Secondary xylem...
AACTAGCTTGGATAGCAGGATGCTTATAGTTTTCCCTTTCCCTTTTTTTTTTCCCTGTTGAGAAGTGCATAGTTCTTTCTTGGTAGATGGTTTGATAGTCATGATGCTATTTCTACCAGTGTTGTTATCATTATCGATATACCTCCCAATCTAAGGTTTTAGAAACTAGGCCATTAGCATGCAATATTGGTTTGATTTAAAGTTTAGGCCTCTCAACTACCCTTCTTTGCATACTATTATTGCCAATTTGGTTTAATTTAAAGTTTCCATGAAAATAAATTGCATCTCTCTTTGCGTCGAAGTTATTTATTTTCCTTTTTAGCGAGTTCTATCTGTCTATGCTAAAAAAATACCCAGGGATCATGGTAATGGTCTGTTCTCCCAAAAACTACAGGTAACAGTGGAGAGCCAAGCCTATCACAAGTCATGTTTCAAGTGCTCTCACGGTGGCTGTGCTATAACACCATCAAACTATGCAGCGCTTGAGGGTGTATTATATTGCAAGCATCACTTTTCCCAACTTTTCAAGGAAAAGGGCAGCTACAACCATCTGATCAAGTGCGCATCAATGAAGCGAGCAGCTGCTCCTGTGCCGGAGGCTTAAACATCTCTTCCTTAATTTGATATCTACTCGTGTGGCTTTATCTACTGTTCAGTGTGTTTTCCTTCCAAACCCTTCGATTTCCATTGGAAGGGGTAGGCAAAACTTGGTTCTGCTTTCTTTCTTTTTTAAAAAAACTTCTCCCTTCAGCTCTCAGCGAGCATGTTTGTCGTGTTTGATTGATAGATGGGTTTCAAACTCCCAAAATTGTAAAATGACTGGAGGAATTTCAATTGCAAATATTGGATGCTATTAGTGCTTCTTACTTGTGTATCTGGTTTTGTCACCACATATTACGAGGGAAAATTGTGTCATAATTTGATATGCGTCTCCTCTTTCTGAAACGCATCGTTTTCCTCGTTCTTCCTATTCTCAATCATGATTGACGCGTGGATTAAACTGAAGGGTTTTCCATGGTGGTTGGCAGCAATCATAAACACGAGATTAGTAATTTGCTCGACCCTAAAAGAAAGAAAGAAAGAATTAACCACAAGGGGTACGGTTCTATCTATTTTTTTTAAAAAAAATATTTTAATATGATAATATTAAAAATAAAAAAATTATTTTAATATATTTTCAAATAAAAAATACTTTTTAAAAATAATTATTACTATATTTTCAAATATTTTTATATAATTTTCTTTTTCAGATTTACTTTTAAAAAATAATTATTACTGTATTTTCAAATATTTTTTTATATATATTTTTTAAAAAAACTTAATCTAGGTTCTCATTCAAATCATTTTATTTACTTCTATGTTAAAATAAATAAATAAATAAAAAGAAATCACATTTTGAATTCTGAAGTTATTTAGATTTGGATTTTGAAAAAAAACATTCATATAAGAATATCTGTACAGAGATAATATTTATAAAAATACCTGTATAAATTACTTTTTTAAAGATCGTTTAAACAAATTTTTGTATTGAATGCACAAAATACTGTTTATATACTTCAATGTCAAATAGAAATTATTGAAGAAAGAAAAGAAATTGTTTCGGGATGAAACTTGAAAGATGCATATCTGTTAAAAAGAAAAAGAAAAAAGACTCTTTTCCCTGGCAAAATCTCTGTCATTCACCAAAAACGACTCCCTTTTCCCACCGTTTTAACACTGTGATAGCCTGGCTATATAAGAAGGATTCAAATATGAAAAATAAAAGACAGAAAGCGCGACTGGAGAGGCAAAAAATGTGGAATTCACTCTCGGCTCTCCATGCCCACCTAATTCAGTAAGCTCTCTCTCCGTATTTGCAAACCCTAAAATATTTTCAATCTCTAATTTATTTGTTCTTAATTCAGGTTGTCAGAGACCATCTTAAACCCTCTCTCTCAAATCCCGTATACACCGCCTGAAGGCACACCAATCTCTCCAAAATCCACACTCGAATCTCTTCTCTCAATCAAAAACTCTAACCCTAACCCCAACAATAATGCCATCACCGAAACCCAACTTTTCAATTCAATCAAAGACTTCACTTTAGCATGTGCATTACTCTCCTCATCTCAATCCTCCACCCACGAATTGCTCTCTTGGATCCCTAAGAACCTCGCAATTGAAGCTAACTCGGCTTTCAACGAGCTATCCAATGCTTATGCTGAGAGTGATCTTGGTGGCAGAAATGAGAGGAGGATTAGTGAGTTGCTGGGAGTGATGTCTGGTGGTGACGGTGATGGTTTGGTGAATGAAGAGAAGAGATTGGTGATTGAATTGATGCCTGAGGTGTTGCCTTTATTGAAAGATGGAATCAAAGAGAGTTCAATTGATAAGAGTGCTGACGGAGATGAGATTTCTGCCGCGTCCACTAGGGCTCCTGTTGGGTCTGCGATTGTAGCTGCTTATCAGTTTAGATGGTTTGTTACTCAGGTTTGTGTTCTTGGGTTATTTTGTTCTTTAATTGTTAGGATTTTGTTTTTGACTGCTTTAATTTTTTTTTTCAATGTTCATTTTCATCCTTTTGTTGGTAGGTTGATTATCCGCATTTGGGAAAGTTGTGTAATTTCGTGATTCCATGTGCGTTGACTGCTCTTGATCACTGGTCACCGCAAGTGAAAGTATGCGATCATCTATTATTTTGTACAATTGCTTCGGTTTTGATTGCTGGTTTGCTTCAAATTGACGTAGAATTTTGTCTTTTCAATGCTTTTTCGTGATGGTTAAGTTGTAAATTCTGTAATCCAAATTTCTTTCCTTTTATGAAATATACAGATCTCCTATTTTGTATTTACGTCGTATACTTTGTGGCTTGTTTAGGAAGCAGATAATAAGCATTCTGCACCCTTCCATTCCAGCCATTTTAGTTATAGAGTGACAAATAATGGACAACTTTTGGGTTTCATTGATGACCTTAAAAATGCTTGGAACTGCTCAATCTTTTGTTTCTGCATCTGCTTCACGGCATGTGAATTATTTGGATAGTATTTCAAAAGAATGTTTAACAATATAAACACAAGGGGTGGAGTGTTTATAGGTGAGTAGGAGAGGAAATAGATCTACTATTTCAAAGCAGTCATATTCTTCAATATTGAACCATTGCAAACCCTTTTCCTTTCCACGTGTTAACTTACTGTGACATGCCTAAGCATTTCAATCTTTAAAATTTTGTTTTTATGTATGCTGGGATTTATGATAATGGAAAGGGATAATGTGGAGACAATATAGAATGAGTAACCTACGTGTTATGGTTGATTCCTTGATGGACAACACTCTTTTTTCCTCCTGTTTTAGGGACAAGGCATGATAAGTTTCACACATCTTGCAAAAAACGTGAATGCTGCTGAACTCAGTCGGTATGAAGATGTGATTCTTGATGCATGCTGTCAGAATATTGCTTCTGATGATGAGATATGGTGTCATGTAGTTGAGATGTCTGTACTCCTTGTGACTTGTATACAGAGAAGCGATCCTCGCAGCCCTTGGTAGCCACCTTCTCCACTGTTATATCTTTCTTTTATTTTTTCCTGGTTAAGCTATAAGCTTTCTAACTATATTTACCATTACCATTGCTTTCTATAAACTGGGTAGGCAGAAGGCTACACGATCTGAATGTTATAACTGGCAGTAGTTGATGTTGATGTCTTCTTGGGAAGGTGTAGATATGTATAAAGTTTATCAGCTATAGCACTGGGGTTCAAACCTCAGAAGAAATAGATATTGGACTTGTAAGCATTTTGGTTTTTAGTGGGGGCTGCATTTGTAATACTATTTTTCCTGGTTTCAGGTCACTAAGCAGGCCATGTCTATTTTGCATTTTGTTTGCTTATTGTAATGTTTCTTGTTGATAAAAAATAACTAAACTGCTATGCAATAAATTATCGCATATTTTCTTTTTTCTTTTTAAACATGCTTCCTCAATTCATGTAATATTTTTGTCAATCACTTGATAAACCAATGTTATATACTTATTCTATTGACCAATGTTTTCCTTTGCCATACTTTATTTTCAGGTTTGAGAAGATGCTAAATGAGATGCTAGGTCACTTGGAGCGTCAACCTAGGAACAAGGATCGCCGTGTTGCATGGCTTAAATTTGTAGAACCACTTTTACATGGTACTGGCCTTGTGTTGGTAGCTCATTTTAGTCGAATTTTTCCACTTTTCTTTAAGTGGCTGCATGCTGATGATGATGAAACCGTTCTGCTGGTAAGAGTGCATGCCTTTACCCATGATTATTAATTCTTTTGGGCTTGATATTGCAATTAGTGTGCAATTATATTTTATGCAGATTAATATTTGCTCTATAGATATTCCCCAAGTTGTCCTTGTTTTATAGAAGTTTCTAGTGAATTACCAGCTTAGAAAAGAAATTTTCATATTATCTAGTGAAATTGTAGTTTTTTTATTATGTTGATTTTTTCTAATTCATTTTCTTAGTTCAAGTTTGTTTTGTGATTTTCATGAGTAATTCCTGGGAGAATGGATGACTTTGTGCAGGTTCTTAAACGAGTCCATACAGTTATGAGGTTGACATGGATAAGGAACACACCATATTTAGAAAGGTGAACCAAGGAATATCTTTTGAGCAGTACCGAACATTAAATGCCATAAATACACTTAAATATGTCATTACACTGGGATGGCCAAAAGTTGTTATTTAACACACTTCTAGATTTTTTTAATCAGTCTTAGCTTTTCATTAGTCTATCATTTTTGGAATCTTTAGCTAGAATTGGAAGAAATTTTTTTTTCTTTTTTAACCTTCAATTGATTTAAGCAGTCTGATGGTCATGTCCTGCATTCCTCCAAGACATGAATAACTGTGATTTCCATTTCTTCTCTGGAACCAAACCGTGACTCCAAGCATATGAAATTTTCATTAGATGAACGAGCAGTTTTTGCTTCTGATTTTATAACTCACTATCCTGGTCTCAGATTGGTGGATGAACTTGCTTTGCTGTACAAGGAAGCAGCATTAAGAGTAGCTCGGGAACAAATCAGATCAAGTGTTCTTGAGATACTGATCTTGCTCCAGCAGTAAGGATTATTAGATTTTTCTACTTAAGAGCGTACTCTGCAATAATTATCCATTTGCTTATAGCTGCTTACATTTTATTTTTTTCCTGGTATCCGAAGATGCAAGGGCCTGCAATTCAAAGCAGCTTGGGACAAGCACAGTAATGATCTGAATTTGACAAGTCTTAGTCTATCATTAAGTGGAAACACAACAAACAATGTTGGTGCACATGTAGATCAGTTTCATGGTGATTCCCTTCAAAGAAGCTCACAGCCATTGAAACCTCAATGAGCTGGTATGAATTGCAGGCTGCCTAGTCCAAAGAGGTGAGTTTAAACGTGTTGCATGAAATATGCAGCATATAATCAGTTCTTTCTCTTCCTGGAAGGACATAATTGGGGTTTGGCAGATGTGCAAATGAGTTGTATCAAGGCTCTTTGAGTTCCTGTCACTTCACCTTGTCTGTTTAACAATCTTGTTCTGATTTTGGCATAGCTGTCTGTGTTTGTCTTTCTTTATCAGTACAATCAGCAGCAATGAGTTGTAGATTGCTCCTGCAGTAATTATGTATCAAATCTCTAAATCCTAGGCTAGGTTAGAAGGGCTGCTGGTATGGGAAGATATCAATTAGATCTTGATAGTATTCCCTTTCCATGTATTTCCTATGTTTTTGTCATGCTATGAAACAGCTGCTTATAGATGTGTGTGTCTGGAAGCGTCAAAATCCAGACAGGAGCCCCTTGAGGGCTGTCTGTTTTCAAGAAGCATGCTGCTTCGTTTTGGACCAGAGCGCCAGTCTGTCTAAGTTGAGAGGACTACCCTCATTTTCTTTCCGGTGGATCGAGATTTGATTGGGTGTAGATTCAGTGGCCGAGGTAGCTTCTGTTTTTATATTTAGATATTTTTTTAAAGTGCTTTTAGCTTTAAAAAACAAAATTAATGTTTTTTATGGTTTTGATGAAATATTAAAAATAAAAATAAAAATCTGAAGAAAAAATTATTTGAATATATTTTTAATAAAAAAAAAACTATATTAAAAATCATCTTGCATTACAATCTCAATTACCCCCTAAACCATCATCCCTTTCTAAACGATTAGGATTTTGACTTTTACTTCTCGGAGGCTCAACATAAGAGAAGCTCAATCCTTACGTATAAACCAGTATTGCCTGCGAACCCTAAACCTGGCTGGTTTTTTGTTGACCCAGAAACTGCAGGACGTTGTCTTCTTCAACGAGAAAGAGAAACAAGAAATGAAGCCAACGATGGGACCAGAGAATCTGCCTGATAAACTTACAGGGTTCATTATTCCTTTTATTCCTTTTCGCCTACCTGATTGAAGTGCGTTTCAGGCTTGGTGCAACTTGATAACCGGTTGCACCTGATAACTGGTCTCGATCTCTCCCTCACGTTCACACCACTAACCAACTCGCTCCTACGGCATCGTTCTTTCTTTTCACTTAAGCCTGACTGGATCTCGCTGTCATCCAATTATTAGTTTTTTTGGATCATAGTTGGGAATGGATTCCACAAACTCTACGGTGTTCTCATTGATAATGGAGAAAACTACAGAGATTTATGTCTATTTCCGTGAGTGTTCAATATCGAGCCAATCGTTGCGGTCCCCTATGTGCCAGCATCATCTTGTTTCTTGTCTATGATTGGCTGGAAGTAGATTTGAAGATAATATAATTCCACATAAAAGAAGACATTATTGCGTAGCCCAACCATATTCATTCATCGAATAATGGTAATTAAGAGTACCCCATCCTCTACCCGTCTGTTCTTGTTATACCAAGTCTGGCCATTATTGCTTTTGATGCGAGTGTTTGGTGGTTCCCATGTCCGCTGGGGCTTCCTTATTGAAACCAGGTCAGGGGCTCAAGGTTTAGAAAAATGAAAGAATGTTAGTAGATTTAGCCTATCACTTATACTATAGACTAGATTAATAAACATAAAACAGATGTATAAAATCATATGAAAATGCATTTATCGCCAGCGAGTAACATTGTATTATATATATATATATATGTGTATATATATATATATATATATATATATATTGGTATAATTTATAAATTATATGGTAGATTGATTCTACATCACAGTTTTTATAGAAAAATTGACTCTCAATGGCGGAGGCTTTTCTCAAAAATTAAGGTAGATAGAAGAAATTGCGCGCAATTCTAAACATGAGACTATGAGAGAAGGCGTAGAAGCTCAATTATCTCAAAGACTTTATTAAAATAAAAAGAAATTCTTGAATGGAAAATGATTGTATTACTATGATGGAAGGAGGGACTTCTCCAAGGCCATCCTGCTAATATCGGGTTTTCTGCATTTAGTATCAAGAATCTTTATGCTCTTGATAATGCCTCCATTATAGTTAAGCAAGGTTGGCGGATGAAAAAAAAGAAAACAACAAATGTTAATTCCGACGTCGGACGCCTTCAAAAGATAACTTGCAGAGTTGAAGAGGCACTGTATCTAAAGACGTCGGATGCTATCTTTTCTTATACTTAGCTTCGAGACTCCAACATGAATAAAGGTTAATATTGTTAGTCGGTTAGTTTAAAACACTTTCTTCACAAATTTACACCTCTCTGCTGCGTATATATTTTTCGAAAACGCAGCACATTCCCCAAACATTCATCTCCGAATGAGACACTTTCGTGCTATATATCCCTTCATATCCAGCTCCATCAATTTGCAGTTTCCGACGAATAAGTGGATGTGATGGGTCGAGTAGTCTAAGGACATCAGTGGTTAAGTAAATAGTTTCAGGAATTAATTTATGAACAAGGTAAGATTGGCTGCAACAAGTCTCCGTGTAATAATTATTTGATTTTTTCCAACAGAAGTTAAGCCGCGCTCTATTCCTACCTTCGAAGCGGCCTTTCTTTTTCAGTAAAAAGAGTACTCCGAGATAAGCTAGCTAGCAAAGGCAATGGTCCAATGATGATTGATTGATGAGTTGATAAGCTTTCAATATCAGTAAAATAATATAGAAAAATTTAAATAAAATATTAAAAAATTAATTTTTTTAAAAAACATTTTAAAACACAAAAATAAACAAGAAATTAAAAAAAGTTTAAGAGAGAGAATAAGTGGAGAGAGATAAATTTTTAATAAATGGTATTTTATTAGTTATTTTTATAAATTATTTAGAAAAAACATATAAAAAAAAGATTCAACTAGATATTTTTATTTTCTCTATTTTGGTGTCTACAGTGGAATAATTAATAAGATGACCAGTTCTCCGGTTGAATGAGCTGTACTGTAGTTGTGTTCATCCGCAAATTGTTTTTTCCCACCAGAATTAAGGATGGCAACGGTGTCGTGTTGAGGTCTTGATGTAAAGCCATATTATTTACCCTTCTAGTAAAATATATTTTTAGCAATTTTTAAAACGTAATGAAATCCTCGACTCGGGGAAACTCAACCAGACATTGTTATGGTTAGCTACAAATTATTATCCCATCCGATATAACGAGCCACCTGTATAGCCCGCCACTCGATCAGACATTCCTTTCCGAAAATGCTGAAACCCTAGGAGAACAAAACACGGCGACCCTCACCAGCATTCATCCATTGGAGACCTCAATACCAGAGGATACAAAAGCATAAATAGTAAAGTTTTTGAGTGTTACTTTCATTAATTGATCAATATGACAAATGTTAATGTCAAACTGATGGTGTAGCGACCCGATTCTACAATCTTTTTTCCTGAAAGAATATAAAAGATAAAAATGATATTTCTCCACAACCCCAAGCTGGAATGGTAGAGATTAATCAATCAATTATTTGAGTATTCTACTTCTGCCTAATCCTGCTGTTGTTGCTGATACAAACATCAACCGATCAATCAGGGTTTCCCGTGCACAAAAATAGAATCCGGAGATCCAAAATCCACTGCACCAACCACAGCCCAAACTTGCCTCTAGGAAGGTTGATGCCGTCTGGCACTGGCATAAACAGAGTGTGAAAATGGCACTCCAAGCTTTTCTAGAAACACGCATCATTTGCTTCGTTTCTTGGCTTCGCTGTAGAGGATTACTCCAAAGACTGTAAGCGAGTAGCCAAGCATCCCGGTAACAGACACAGGATTTCTGAATATTAAAATTGAGACCACAACAGCCACGGCCCCTTTTGCATTACCAAGAACCTGGAAGAACAAGAGCTCTTTGTTAGCTCAAATCTCATAGCCTCTCAAAATTATGCTAAAAGGTGGGGCAGAAATGTCAGCAATTCGACAGAAGAAAACATGGGTACAAATATCAAAATTCATTGACAATATAAACCCAAAATGAGAGACAGCACCTAAACAGTTCAACTCAGCAAAACCTTTTTTTATTATTATTAGTTTAAGGAAATCATGATATCAAACTAGTTGGAATCTTCAATGAATTTATGTTATAGCCAAGCTTTCTGTGAGCTGATGATATTAAATCATTTTTACTACCTTAACCTGCATCATTCTTTGTCTATCGCTCCTTGCTCAATCCTAAAGGTTCAATCTTTATTTTTAAAGGACAATCGTTTTATCAAATCTAATCATTCTACTATACATCAACATAGTACATGCAGCAATAATAAAGATCGAAGCATGCACTCAAATGACATTTGAGGTTTATAAAGCACAGGCAGTTAGTTTATACTTATTCAGCCAAGCAGATATTGATCTACCATCCAAGATTTACAGTGAGAAACTCCTTTTGTTGATTTCAGTCTCATGTTGAGTTTTTCTAAAATAAATATTTTTACCAGTCCGTGCTCTTCTTCTTGTAACGTGAACTATCTCAGCATCTCTGTTTGAATTGAGTTCAACGGTGAAGCGATTTCTTAAAAAATAAGACTTAAGAACTCAGCTTCCCAAAACTTTTAGATGTGTAAGCTACAGATATTCCACTAGTACTAAAATTCAATAACTTTATTCATTATAATTAGCAATAAAAACAGAGGCAATCAAGTAATCTAATTAAATCTTCCAGTTAGTGAGCCCCTCCTAACAATCTGCAACCCTATCTACAAAGTCAAATCTTGTTCTTTGGATCTGGCATTCTATCATCAAAATGAAAATACACAGAAATATAATTGAAAGGTTGAACAATTGTGTGTCAACAACTATTTCTAGAGTAAAAAAAAGGACAGAGATCCTGAGCTGATAGCTTCTGGAAAGAAACTCACAGAAAAACAACCAAAAAAGAAACTCATTACATTGAATTGAACATAACACGTTTAGAAGCCAAAGATTCCGCACATTCTAAAAGCTTAAAATGCAACACCATGAACTAAACCATCTGATTTCTGTTGGCCTTTCACTAGAATAAATAATAGTTTCATCAAACTGACTCACTAAGGCATGCATGAGTATTATATGATAATTGCAAAAGGTATAAAGAAAATAATAAAAAGTTTGCAAATCTGCAAAATCAAAGATGTACCTGGAGAGTAAGAGCACTGGTGTGTTTTGTAACCAAGAAGTTGGTCAGGTTCACAAAATATGCAAGTGCTGAATTGAATAGCAAGTACCAGATGATCTTACTGTCATCTCTGGCGAGAGCCACTGTGATACCTACCACATTTTCTTCCATGACAAGTGTTACTGGGAGTAAAATTACAACAGCTATCGGAGCCATGTATAGGAGGAGGTTCATAGAATTCAGCTTCTCCCTTGAAGAGAAAAAAAAAAGAAGCAGATACAAACTTCTCAGCATACAAAGAGCCTGGCCATCACCTTCAGTTGCAAAAGTGCATACAAATATACTTACCCTTCAGAAGAAAGTAAAATCCCTTGCAGCACTGATTTGAGTGCCCTTGCAGCCGTCGCAGAAATACACATTATAAACCCAAATAGATGAAAACTTGGTTCACCCTGTTCCACGTAACGGAGACAAATCAGAGTTAAAACATTTCGCTCCAATGTAATCACTTTCATGACACAAAACACCACAGACATCAACTATTTTCGAAATGGAAATAAAATCAAAGAGAAGGAATAACAATGACCACATGCCGAACATGTTTATCTATCAACTAAAGTTCAAAACCAAAATAAATAATTGAAAACTTCCTAAAAATCAAATAGAAAACTGAAATTCCAGAGAGCTGTCAGAGAAATTGCTAACACAGAAAAAAAGTCAAACTAACATGCTACACGGAAAACAAAATACATTAGAAAAATCTGGATGCGAGAATCCATTTTATTTCCACAACAGCAAGGCAAATCCTAGATTTCTAAATTCAAACAATCTAAACTAAATCCTGTAGGGCACTGAGATAATAGAAAACCAAATCCCATTCCTTCCCAGGCTAGCATAAAACACACGGGAAAAAAAAAACAGCTAAAACAAATCAAAAGGGAACCCACTTCCGAAACATAACAAAACACAAAAATGACAGTAAAAACTCAAGAAGCCCATATCAATAATGGAAACAAAACCCCCAATTGACATAAATAAGAAAAAAACAGGCAACTTACCCCACTAGCAATAACAACCCCAGTAACAACAGGAACCAAGGTAACGTAGGTAAGCCAAGCCTCTCTCTTAAGAATCATCAAATAAGCGAAAACAGCCGTAAAAAACGGCGTAGTAGCACCAACAGCCTGATTAAAAGAGACAGGCAAGAACCTCAAAGAAATATTACCAAACACAACCGACACACAAAACACTAAACTTAAAGCCGAGATCTTCAAGAATTGTGTTTTAGACCGAATCGTCTGCATAGGTACCATCTTCATCCACGCAATTGCGACGTAACTTAACAAACTACAAGCTGTCATGTGACACATGGTCAAGAAGATCGGGTACTTGAACCCGTAATTGCTCAACAGGTATTTGTTAAGCAACAGAACTCCTATGTTTGAGCAGTACCATGATGCCACTAGACTGATCGTGAATAATCGTGATGTGCTCTTCATCGCGGGTTTTTTTGGGATCGGACGGTGGAGATTTGCGGAGGGGCTGTCGGTTCCCGGTGGTCAAATCAGGTGGGGTGAGGTGTAGGGTAATGATGTGGATCTAATGGAGATTATTGGAGGGCCTTCTCCCATGGATCTGTGACATAATGATGATGATGATGATGATAGGAGAGGATTTATTTATTCACAGAGGGAGGGAAAGGGAGGGGGATTGGAGGGATATGGAAGGATTGGGAGGTAAATGAAGGAATGTGGTTTTCCTTCGCAAATGAAGCTGAGGAAGGAGAGGGAGACGAGGTGGTGGTGGTAAACGCGTTAGGGGCTGGGGTGGGACGGACGGGGCGTTTCGTTTTGGCTTCCGTTTATTTTCCGTTGTCTCTTTTCTCTGTGCGGTGTTATTTTATCTTTTGGGTTTTATATACGCTGCTTGATAGTATTTTTATTTTATTATTTTGTGTGC
>Ga0325403_1004992_pt1 | contig 12437 bp, 6 predicted proteins | sample PopdelMetagenome_19_FD_205665 | JGI IMG/M metagenome (GOLD analysis project Ga0325403, IMG submission 205665) | Populus deltoides microbial communities from Bellville, Georgia, United States - Xylem-PdKOR-R4 | ecosystem: Host-associated > Plants > Phyllosphere > Stem > Wood/Secondary xylem...
TCAGGACCTAACTGATAAAAAGACTTTAGTTTGCGACTCAATTTTGAATAGGTATACAGATTAGAGACGAAATTTTAGGTTTACCTTTTCTTTTCGTCATCAGGTCTTCTTCTTTCTTTTTTTGGTAAAATTTTAGGCTAGAATTCCCTGTAGCATGGAATTATATTTTAAAAAGTATTTTATAAAAATTTAAGAATTTTTTTATTTGTCATTATTCTTTTATTTTTTAAATTATTTTGAAGTTAAGAATAATTTTTAAAAAATAAAAAATATTATTTTTAAATAAAAAATATTTTGAAAAAACTAAAAAGTAGAATAAGAATATATACTTGTTACTGGTTGCTTGATGATATTATAATTATAGTATTTTTTTAAGCTTATGAAGTATTAAAAAAAGGTTATGATGTGACAACTGACAAGTATAAATACTTATTATTTTGCAATCAATTACAAATATTTTCTTATAAAGTAATTCAATTTATATATATATATATATATATATATATATATATATATATTTGATTAAAACTGTGATTAAAATTAAAATTTAATAAAAAATAATTTAATGTATTTAATTAAAAAAATATTTTCCAAATTAAAGTTATAAAATAATTAATATATATATATTGATGGTTTTTAATTTAAATATTGTAAATTTAACTACTATTATTATATTATGAAATAAATAATATTAATATCAAATATTTTTTATTATTCTATTAAACTATGTGCAATTTCATCACGTACGAAATCTATCCAATAAGGACTATATTTTCCATGGTTTCTTAAGTATGCAACAACAAAAACTAAATTTTTTATTTCGTAATCAAACGATCTCCTTCTAATTTTTTTGAATAAAACACAATTACAAATAAAAATAAAAACTGAATTTTTTAACAAGGTCGGACCCGGTAAGAACATAATTGGGCTTGCGATTCTGTAAATGCTACATCATCAATCAATTTCCTTCTAATTTATGTAGTGTTACTAAATAATATTAAACACTAGTTTTTTGAGTAAAATATAATTTAAAAAAGTAATTTTTTTAATATAAGTAATGAGTGAACAGTGTCTAGGTGAATTATATTCACCTGGTTGCAGACGTGAGAAGCAGCTCTCAGCTGCTTCTCATGAAACGGTGTTTCATCAAAAATATACATGGGTCCCACATGAAAAGCAGTTGAGTTTTTATGTTACCAAACTTGATGTTTACGCGGTGAGCTTTAAAAACAGAAGCTATCGTGTAAACAAAAATCTTTTTTCAAACCAACCTCAATTAAAAGTACTTTTAATAAAATAGTTTTTTTCAAATCACAACCACAACAGCTATTGCAATACCAAACACACTCGTAATAAGTCAACTTTTTTATTGAAATTGTACTTAATTAACTTTTTTATTGAAATTGTACTTAATTATTCATAGTTATAACAATTATGATGCAATTAGTTAAATTATGAAAAAATAAGATAATTTTTATGGTGCAGTAAGTGAATCTACTTTAGTAATTCATAAAACAACCACTTGTTACAAAATGAAACTTTTTAAGAATAACAGTGTACTTTTGAGTTATAATTGTGCCATAATCTTAATAATTAGTACAATTAGGAAATATTATATAAAGTTACCGAGTGATAAGATAAGCTAATATGCTATACTAAATTGAAGGGACTAGATAGGTGTTCTATTTTATACCATTGAATGTCGGGGTGAGCACAAAAATTAAAAAACCGAAAAAACAGGAAAAAAATTAATTGAAAAAACCGAACTGTGAAAAAAACCAATTAAATCGATTAAAATTTTAAAAAAAACAACCGGTTCGGTTCAGTTTCGGTTTTATAAGCCTGAAACTGAACCGAACCAAACCCAAACTAAAAAACACCGTAAGAAACAGAGTCAAACCAGGAAAAACCGAGCCAAACCGGAAAAAACCGAGTCAAACCGGTTTTTTCCCCAAAATAACTGAACAAAACCGAAACTGGTAGGTTTGCACCGGTTTCGGAACCGGTTTTGGTTACTTTTTTGTTTAAAAACTGAACCGAACCGAAAATAATCACCATTAATTGAACGGGCCAAATCTTTTTAATGTAAAATAATAATGCCGGCAATAATAGCATTTTTAAAGAAGCAAAAAAAAAATCAGGACCCGAGTTATTAATTAAAAAATATTCAATAATAATTAATTTAATAATATGATTAAAAAAACCAACGACAATAAAAAAAAAAAAAGGTCAATGACTAATAAAAAAAATAAGGCTAGCCAATATTATAAAATATATATCCTCTAAATATTCTTAAAAGATCTCAATAATCTTATTTGATATTAAAGCAAAAATTAAACAAGAACAAGATAACCTTATAAAAAAATTAAAAACTAAATTATTAGCATAGCAAACGATAAAGGATGAACTTAAAAGAATCAATTTTTAAAAAGGATAAATAAATCTAACTCGAGTTAGCATGTAAAATTCACGGCTCAATCGTGAGACCGGGATAACCTCATACAAAAGAAATTAAATAAAAAAAATAGAGATCAACTCCTAAGCAAATTAAATGGTGAAAAGCAAAACTAGAAAAAATCAATTTAAACAAAGTAAAAAAAAATGAGTCAACCCATGTTAACTCGACTAACTTGTGACCCGAAATATGAGATCAGTATAACTCCATATAAAGAAAAGTAAAACAAATCACTTAATGTTGAAGGATGAAATTGAAAAGAAAAAACAATTTAAAAAAAGGCCTAAAAACCAAAGTTAAATCAGGCTAATCTTCAAAATCATTGACCTGAATAATGAGACCAAAATTACCTAATTGAAGGCAAACACGAAAAAGAAACGAAGCAAAGTTTCCAATCATTAAAAATTTAAAAACAAAACAATGATGACTAATCTGGTATAAAAACTAAATGAAAGAAATTAACAAGGGACTAAGTTGAACAAAAATAGCAATAGAAAAAATAAGGACCAAATTAAATACAAAAATTAAATGAAACAAAATGTTGAGGAGTGAAATCGAAAAAAATCAACTTAAAAAAAGTATCGAAAGTAAAATAAATAGCAATCAAAAGAATGAAGATCATAATTGATACAAATACAAACTAGAAAGACATATTTAATATTTTAGAAGAGTTGGTATGAAACCCAAGTCGAGGAGAGAGAAAAGAGGGGGGAAAGAAAATTTATCAAAGCCCAATTGATGCTCTGCCACGCACATGCTCCTGACCACTTAGAAGAGGATGACACAACACTTCCAACATTGTCGTGGAAAACGTATTTGACAGCTAAGAAATGTCAAAAGTGCCACCCAAAGAGCGTGGACACCATGCACCAATCACTTTTATTTTTTTATATATTTGTTAAAAGAATGAATTGCTCCTCTTTCAAATTAATTATAACTAAAAACACCACTGATATATATATATATATATATATATATATATATATATATATATATATATATATATATATATTACCTAGATGTTAGTTTTGATTTTTCTGCTTTTAAGGTAAATTTAATTATTTCACTATGCAACCAAAGCATTAAAAGACTGAAAACTCCTTGTACCACAATTGTATTTTGCTTTTAAGGGTTATGCAAGTCATTTCACTATGCATCTAAAATGTGAAAGGAATAATTTGTCATCGATCAATATGATAATAACAAATGAACCCAATTGAAAAGATTGTTTTTCCTTTAATAACTATTTAAATGATTTTGTTTGAGAAGGGCAAAATGATCATTTTATTATTTCAATCCTCAATAATATATGTTTAGGTGTATAGTGAAACATTAAGGCTTTTTATTTTTTTATATAGTAAGAATATTTATATGAACACACTACTATTATAATGCCTTAAAATATCTATAGAAATTGCTCTTAATCAAAGTCAACTTTAACATTCATTTTGTTTCTTTTTAATCTCTTGATTACCTAGACACCTTATTTCATCCTTTCATTTATATAATTCTTAATTTTATTTTTACTAGAAAATATTACCTTGATTATTTTGTAGTTTAGTTATTTTTTTATTTTATCTTTATTCTTTTGAATATTACAATTTACATTCTAGCCCAACACAAATTTTCAAATTAGATTAAATGACTAAACTACCTCCATATATAATATATCATAAACACTTACAAATGACAAATTAAAAACTCTCTCTCTCACTAAACACGATTTCCCTCTCTTTATACACCATTTCCCTTTCTTCATAAATGACAAATCTAAACAAATTATGAAACCTAATTTTAAATCAACCTAATGTCAATGGATGAAATTAAAAAAAAAATCCAAAAATAACTTGAGTCAATCCAGGTTAATATATCAAACCCGTGATTTGAGTCATGAGACTGGTATAGCTCTATAGAAAGCAAATTGGAATAAATTATAAAATTTAATTCTTAATCAACCTAATGTTAAAGGATGAAATTGAAAAAAAAATCAATTAAAAAACAACCTGAATAAACCGACGAAACTCATGACTCAGGTTATGAGACCATGATAACCTCATAAAAAGCAAACAAAAAAATAACTCGAGTCAACATAGGTTAACCTATCAAACTCGTAACCTGGGTCATGAGGTTGTGATAACCCCATCGAAAGCAAATTGAAACAAATTATAGAGCACAATTCTCAATCAACACACTATTAAAGAAAAAAAAAATTTAAAAATCAATTTAAAAATTACCCAGGTCAACTAGGGGTAACCTGTCAAATCTGTGACTTGAGTCATAAGACCAAAATAACCTCATAGAAAGCAAATCAAAACAAATAATGAAAACTAATTCATAATCAAGAAAAAAACTAAAGGATAAAATTGAAAAAAAAAAGCCAATTAAAAAAAAGCATGAGTCATATGTGTTAATTCACTTAACTCGCAACTTAGGTCATGAAGTTGGGATAGCTCTATATAAAACAAATCATAAAACTTAATCCCTAACAAACTAAATGTTGAAGGATAAAATTAAAATTGACAAAAATCATAGGTTTTTTTTTAAAAAATAAAGCACTATTAAAATGAATAGTGTTTTGTGAAGTTATGCACAATATAAGCACCCCTTTTTTTATTATGTTGTTAATTTTAATTAGAGAAATTTAATTTATCATTAAAATTTAATATTATATATAAATATAGAAGCACTCTTATTTCAGTATATATCTCATAACACAAACTTTAATATAAGTAAGTAAACTAGAGTTATTGGGACTAGATCTTGATTTATTAAAGAAAGCAACATAATACATAATTATTAGGTTGTGTCCAAATGTGCATATAAATGATATTTTATTAATAAATTAAAAAATGCCAATATGTTAGTGAAGAATTTTGAGTATGTATAAGTGTATAGTGATGTCAATGTATATCCAGGATTACAAATTCATAACAAAATCCAGATAAAAAAAAAACTTATATTGTAATCTTTTAGACTTATAGCTACAATGATGATTTAATGAAGTCTTTCATGATGTTTTGATGATAACATAAACATTGAATATTGACATTATTAATTAAGCAATATGTTATATCTTAATAATAAAACATTGGTTTGATATAATTTAGATGTATGCCATGAAGATTTTAAGTGCCCTATTATAATGCTTAAATGATTTAATAAATATATGCCAATATGTTATACGAAACATGCTTGCGTGCCATATGCATTAATCTTGTTTTAAGTAAATCACACACACAATATATATATATATATATATTATGTGTTGCACACATCTTTGCGATGATTTAGACACGTTTATATCATTCAAGAAATCATCAAAAAAGTAAGGAAAGAATTCGCGAAGGTTAAGGACGAAGAACTTGTAAATATAATGGTTATCGACTTCACTGATCTAGATTTTATAGTAGTGTTTTTCCAAAAAGCACTCGACTTGTTTTATGACACTTTGTAATACCCATATAACCTAAACAAACCCAAAAGAACCAAAGAAAATCAAGAAAAGACCAAAACACAAAAATAGGACAAAACCAAGACAGTAGTCAAAACAGTCCAATCGTTTTTCAAAATAGCTAATTCATTTCTGGAAAAATTCCAGAGGTATTCAAGATGGTCTGGCCGATTCTAAAAATAGTATAACTGATTCTTTAATGGGCAAAACACTATGTCCAATGGCTAATTTCTTTTTAAAGCCTATAAATAGCCGTTCACTTGACCAAAACAAGTGTGGAACTTCTAAGGCAAAAATCTATGCATACTCTTTCTAAAAAACAACTTATAACACCATTTTTTTAATTTGTAATCATCAAAAAACAAGGTTAAGTGTGAATTGACAAAATCCTCTAAAAGAGTTTAATTGTTATTCTAATCAACTCTTCTAAGAGAGTATATTGTGGAAAGTGTAAGTGACACTCTAAACATTTAGGGAAGTCTTTTAAAAATAAAATTATGAATGGTTTAATACTTGTCATCCAACAAGTATTGGTGAAAGGTTTTTTAGTCTTTAGCTCGCAAAAAAAATTAGGGATAAAAATTTGATCCTAAGCCCACAAAAGAATTGGGTTTGGTCCTGCACCTGTAAAAAGATCGTGTAAAGATTTGATCTCACTTGCTAAAAAGACCGGTGTGAGATAGTGGAACTCTTGAATGAAAGTTCAAGGAAATGAGTATGTGATTTGACAAACCCTTATAAAACTTGGTGCTCTCTCTCTAAACTTTCACTCTTTAATTATCACTTTATATTATTAATTGTTTCCATTTTTGCTTGAGTATATATAATTGCATATTATTAGGTAAAAAGTTTTTAATTTGTAGCTTTACGTTGTATACCTAATTCATCCCTTTCTAGGTTCATTATCCCTCTAGGGTCCTAACTTAACCATCTTAGAGTTAAAGATCATGAACATTAGTGAACTAGATTTTTCTAGAACAATAGTATATGAAGAAGATGATATACACTCACCTAGCTTAAACTCCATTAAACAAGATGAAGATGTCGATATGACTTTTGATGACCTGATTACCTTGAAGACTTACATAAAAAGAACAAGATGTATAAAAAGACTAATAAAAACTTGAAAAATATGCATGAAAATATAACAAATAAAAATAATGATTTTCTTGAAAAATATGATAAATTGACTTAAGTAAATGAATCATTATGTGGTATTGCTAGTTGTTTCTTTTATTTAAAGGATTTGAAAAATGAAAATGATGCTCTTAGAAAACAAGTTGAAAATGTAAATTCAACTTTAGCCAACTTTACCCAAGGTAGAGATGACTTAGATTTTTTATTAAGAGGACAAAACAAGAGCCTAAGTAAAAGTGGTTTAGGTTTTAATTGTGTAGAAAAACAAAAATTGAATAAGCATGTTAATCAATCTTTCATGTATAGTTGTTTTTCTATATGTGATTTTTGCAACAAGAAAGACCATTTATCACATAAATATAGATTAAAGAAAAATGACATTCCTAAAAATATATTATGGGTACTGAAAGGTACAATGCCTAACAAACAAAGACTCAATATTAAAATGGTATCTAAAAATGCTTCTCATATGAATTCTAGGATTATAGGAGCAAGGCAAGTGTTCCAACAAAGAAGAAACATGAGTCATGGACAAGTAAGGCTTTAATTCCAAAATCAATAATTACGAGACAAATTACGAAAAAAGAATCAATGGTAAAGGCGAGAAAAGCCTTACTTCTAAAAATGCCAAGTTGAAAGAAATTTGCATTGGAAGAATGGTGGTAGCAAAAATGTTAAACCTTCATTCATCAACATCAATGTGAAGAGAAATGTGCCACAATAACATTTAAGGCCTCAACCCCAAAGGTATTATATGAGAGAACAACCAAAACCTATAAGCACAAGGTCTTTTGAAATGATAAATCATATGGTCCAAAATATCAACCAAGGACCAAGAAGAAATGTGTATCAATCTCAACAATACACAAAACCATAGAGCAATGTGTACCAGATACTTGGAGGTTAAGCGAATATGAAGCCAATGTCAAGATTTCAACTATAATACGGCTATCATCACCAATCACCAATAGGATCTATTCCACAAGGTTTTTGAGAGCATGAACAAGTCTTTCAACAATCTATGGTGATGTCATTCAACTTCATAAAAAACTACTACTAGAGGTTAATGATCCAAATCTTAGCTAATTTATCTTAGTTTAGTTATTATTTATATGACACACTAGAAGCATGATAGTGACATTTAAACTTGAACTTTATACTTTCATTTATTTGTGCATATATGTGTTAAAACTTGACCAATCTAAAAATCAATAAATTGTCAATATTCGAGTCATTTGATGTGGATTTTTTAGGTTTATATGACCACTTATATGCGAAAATATGGTTAGTATCAACTAAGTTTGAATCATGGAAGAAACAAGTGAAAACACAAAAAATCACGATTCTCAAAATGGCCAAACCATTTTGTATAGTATATAAACTGCACCTATATTTCTCTCTTCTAAAACTCGACTCCTCTCAATTTCTACAACCCCTATCTCTATTTATATAAATCCTAAACCCTCAAAATCATCACTAAGGGTTCCATACTTCTATTAAACACTAAATCCTAACTCAAAACACCTTAGAATCAACTAAATTTGTGTTCAAGCACCCACAAAATCGAAAACCCAAACTTGTATTTCTTGAAATTCCATTTGAAAGAACAATGCCTAGAGTGAAGACTCCATGAAGGAGAAGTTTTCAAAGATTTGACAACAATTTCTTTGTCTTTGAAGACGCTGAGAAGAGATATAATGATGACTTTAAAACTAGGCATGTTGCTTTACCAAGGTATATGGATTGAGATGATTTGGAAGAATGAATGTAGTTAATTATTTTGAGAACATTGGTTAGAAGGATGTGATTAGCATAGATGATATCTTTTATGAGAATTCTATTAGGATGTTCTATGCAAATCTAAGTGTTAAAGAGAAGAGAGATGATATTTACATAAGTAATTATGTTTACGATGTTAAAATAGAGTTGAATTTAAATGTTCTAGCTCAAGTCTTGGAGATACCTATGAGAGATTTTACCTAAACATATGCATCCCATCAATTTATTGAGGCACCAAATACCCCAACTCACTTTGATATTTGGTAGAATCTTATATGATAGAGAAAGAACTATTGCAATGTTTTTCTCTTGTGAAATGTATATTTTGCATTCAATAGTTAGTTAGATTCCATTGTTTAAAGGAGGACATAAATAATAGTTGAAATTTATGGATTTGTGGATAATGGCCTGTATAGTGGATGGAAAGCCATTTGATGTAGCCTATTTATTTTTAAAACACATGAGTAATGTAATTAAAAAAAGGTAAATAAGAGCCTTAGTGTATAAAGTTATTGTTAACTAAAATCCTTATTATATTTAATGTGAATGTGTTAGACTATAAGGACGATCATAACATTGAAAGAGACCATAACTATAATACTGCAAAATTAAAGGAATTAAGAATGATTTATGTTGATGAAACTTGGATTTATGATCCTTCTAAGGAACATAGTGCTAGAAAATTAGAACTAGGTCCAAGACAACGATCCTCGATAAGAGACCAACAACCTATGCCTTTACATCAACTTCAATCAACCTTTGAAGAAGGTTCATCAAGTGTTCCATTGATCACCTTGCAATCCATTCATGATATGTAAAGTGAGACTCTTAAACAAATAAGTGACTTTCATGGAGATATGATGGAGTTGCATTAAGATGTAAGAAGGGTAGATAGAAGAGTTGTGGGTATCCATATAAGAGTTGATACCATATATCATTGGATGCAACTTGACCACTTGAGTGGTGATATCGAAGGACTTGATGCAGATGATATCGATGACGTTATGAATGAAGGCGACAACAACAATTAACTCTTTAATTCATATTGTTCATGAATATTTATATTTCTATTTTTACGAACATCTTTTGTATTTTGTTTTCATGATTGTATTGATGATGAATTTGATGTTTCATACATTTTTGTGTGATGAATGATGAATTTAATGTTTTGAATGACTTTTTTGTTTTATGAATGATGTATTTAATAGTGATGATCTACCTATGCTAATTTGGATGAATCATTTTTTTAAGGGGAGCATATAACACAAATTATTTGAAAGATTCTCCCCCTTTATATTTAGAAAAAAAATATATGTGCAAATTGCTTTATTTAGGGGGAGTTATTTTATTAAAGGGAGTGATATTTTAAAAAAAAATTATGATTAAAACATAAATTTCATTTGACATCAGATGTTTTTTAACCGTCTTTTAACATATGCTTATCAGAACTTCATTTTTAATTGACATTAAAATTTTAAATAATAGAAATATATTCTAAGACAAATTATGGGGGTATTTTTTTCTAAATAGAAAAGGGGAGAGAATCTTTCAAACAAAAAAGAGAAAATTATTTTTATAAAACATGTCTTATATAAAGGGGAAAAAGTTTATGTACTTTTTGCCTGATGACAAAAAAAAAAAAAGAGGAAAGGTTTGAGATGCATACTTTAATATACTTGACATGCTTTATTATATGAAGTTTGAGATGCATATATTGAACATGCTTTTATTATGTTTTATTATATGCTTATTGCATCAATATTTTTGTCCTCATAAAAAAAAAAGAGATTATTAGCTTTATGACTACGATGATGATTTATTGAAGTTTTTCATGATGTTTTGATAATAACATAAACATTGAGTATTGATATTATTAATTAAGCAATATGTTATATGTCAATAATAAAACATTGATTTGATATAGTTTTGATGAATAGATGATAAATCATTATGTATGCCATGAATTCTTTAAATGCCTTGCTATAATGCTTAAATTATTCAATAAATTTATGTCAATATACTATATGAAAAATGTTTGTGTGTCACATGCATTAACGACAACCATATATGGACAAAAACATTATTAACATATAACTCATATCATTAACAATAACCAAATGAATTTGACAACATAAAAATGTTTTAAAAACATTTTCAGATATTCAACTACAATATAATACCTAAATAAATTGTCCTAACATGATTCTTAAAAAGAAAAGTTGTTCCAATAAAAAAATAAAAAGTCTCAATCTTATATATAAAAAAACATCTACTTAAACTAAAATTTAACATCAAGTATTGAAACATCTTCCACAATCTAAAAAGCTACAATTAGCCATCCCCTCCATTTAATTGATAAATCATTTCACAGTGAATAGCTCAAATTAGTGATCAAACCATAGGTTATACTTGTAAATAAAGATGATAGTAATATTTTCATACTTGTTCTATTAGTTTAAGTTTCATATTTCCCTTATCATTATCAAAATCATCATATATGCATTAGACTTTTAGAATTTGTGAAAAGAGTGGTGAGTATTTACATGTAATGAGAAACTTATAATTACATAATACATAGGTTGTGTTTGATATGAATGATATTTTTGGAGGAAAAATGATGAAGGGATAAAATTTAAGGATGTAAAGAAAAGGTAAAGGGATGAATTGTTAAAAATGTTTGGTGAGATTGAAAAAAAGTATAGATAAAAGTGGACCCAATAAAGATAAAATCAGTTTTAGAATTAAATAAAAAATTAAATTAAATATATTTGTGGTCTAAAATGGAATGAGATAAAAAAAAAAAGATGAGAGAATATAATAGTGTTAAATTAAATAAAAAAGAAAGGTAAAGGTATAAAATCCAAACCATATCCAAAAATTTTCTTTGAGGTTTAGTCTTCATGGGACATATCATGAAAATAAATTTATTCCTTAAATTATCATTTCATTTCAGGTTTGAAAAAATAATTTTTGTAAATACATAACTTCAAATTTAAATGATTTGTTTGAGACTTGATCAAGGAAAAACTTAGTACAAGAATTCTAGAGGACGAGGATATTTTTACATAAACACCTTTATCTATAGTTATAAGTTGGAATAACAAAATATTGTATATAGTTATATATACTTATAATTGTTTTCTATTCCTCATCAAATCTTATAAAATTTTACACATTTTAATAATTTTATAATTATTATTGTCAAATTTACTATGCATTCATGCCCATAAAACAATGGAGAGTTCATAAAACAATGGAAAGTTATTAATTGATTTTTCATTAGTGATTACGACACTATTTGTTTATAAAAATTATGTTTAGATATGTTTAACTTTAAAAATATAAAATTAATAAAAAAAATTTAGTGTTTTTTAATAATTTTAATATAATAATGTAAAAAATAAAATAAATTTTTTTTAAAATAAATTTTTATATTTTTAAATAAAAAATACTCTTGAATCCAAATATTTTATCCAAAAAAAAAAAAGAAAAAAAGTGGCCTCAGGTTTGTTGTGCCGTTAGGACCAAGCAAATAATAAATTAAGTGAAATTGCGGCTCATTCTGGAAAGTTCAGTATCATATAAAACAAGAGACATGGAACTAGTCCTTTATCT
>Ga0325403_1004993_pt1 | contig 12435 bp, 4 predicted proteins | sample PopdelMetagenome_19_FD_205665 | JGI IMG/M metagenome (GOLD analysis project Ga0325403, IMG submission 205665) | Populus deltoides microbial communities from Bellville, Georgia, United States - Xylem-PdKOR-R4 | ecosystem: Host-associated > Plants > Phyllosphere > Stem > Wood/Secondary xylem...
AAATCTAAGTTTATTTTTATTACAATATGAATAAACCAATATGATAATCATATCTCTTGGTTAATTACTATCATCATTTCAAGTCATATGGAATGACACCAAATTAAAGTGAAGTTAGTTAAATAGAATATTCTATATTAATAAATATACAAACAAACTCACCTATAGAAAACTCAAGGAATGTACCATGAACTCACTTTAAAAGTTGGATTCCCATCTTTTAATTTATTTTCAATAATGATGTTAAATGATGATAGTAATTAATTAGAGAGAGAGAGAGAGAGAGAGAGATAAACTAATTAATTAGAAAATGAATCTTGTAGTGCTAACATGTCTGTCTTTTAGGTCACTCCCTCTCCCACTTGAATTCAATATAATGGACCAACCTTTTCTAGTGAATGCATGGTACACTAGCTATTCTTTTACTATTATTATAATTATACTACTTTCATGCCAAAGTAATTTCAATATGATCAATTACGTTTAGCAACTTTCGTCATCTCCCCAAATAGGGTGACGTTTGAGTTTATTAATCTAATCAACAAAGTAATTATCACTTGCTATGATTAACTAATAATTAATGCTTAGTTAATGATGGTTATTAGTGATTCTTTTGACTTGATTTAATAAGGCCATTTGCCTTGCACCTAATTTGAAATCAGCCCCGACTTATCATCCATCTCTCTCGTATCTCAAAAAAAACACACCACATTTTGAGCTAATGCAGCCCCCTGGAATTCTCCGTCTTACTTATTATTTGTTCCCTTAATTTGTGATTAAGATATAGATAAATGTATTGTTGATTAAATATTGCAACTTCCTCGAAGTATCACCTGAGATTGTAGACAAGAACTTATTTGGTGCCACTTTGAAAAGGTTTTTTTTCATGTTTTTTTTGTTGGGATATTAATTCAAACTCAAGTTGCTGCTTTTGGGAGCTTAGAGTTCCTCCTATTCTAAGATTTTAAACCAGTCTAATGGTTGAATCTAAAACTAAACTTGTTTTTATTGATAGACTGTGTGTCGAACTCGTTCAAAATCTCTCAGAACTTAGTTATACAATAAAAATTAATTATACAAAAAATAATGAGGAAATTACGCCACACATCACTCTTAATAACAAAATTTAGGTAGCCATGAAGGGGGAGATACTGTCAATTGTCATGTTGAAGAAATTTATCAAATTCAAACTATTGACAGAGTCCAATGCATCATGTGGAGAATGCTCCTTAATTAAAATATACCTTGTCATTGAAACTTATTGATTGGGTGGTTGGGTTCTTATGCCATGTTATGACCATGAAGAACGCGAAAGGGATCTGCCTTGTCCTTCAGTGCTACTCCAGGGACTAAAATTCAATAATTGATGTTAATGCATGAAGTCTTAGCTCAAGATTTGTCTTTTGTCCACAAAATTGTGGAGTCGAAATAAACTAACCTTGTGCCATCTTTACCACTGAATGTTGACAAGTCAAATTGGTTTTCTTTTCATTTGTTCATTATAACGTATCGTATTATCTACTTCAAAGCTGATATTCTTTTGTCTTTACGGATTATTCTCACATCCAGCAGCCAAGGACCAGCTAGCTTCGCGTGTCAAAAATCAAAATAGTTTTTTTTTTCTTTTTCTAAAAAAAAAAACCCAATAAAGCAACCACAAATTGGATCGGGGTGGTATTAAACCATTTTGATAATAAATATGAGGGGCACGCGAAACAAATTAATTTAGTCTTGTGTACTAAAGTAAAATTATTTATGTGCAAAACCCACAGACTTGCAAGTCTTGGCACAATTTTCTTCTTCTTCTACTTCTCTGGGACAACATATCACTGTCTGATGAACACAGGAGGAGCACGCGGGCTCACAATTTTGGTGGGGGTAAAGTGGGGGTACGTGAGACAGTAGCAAATAGCAATAAGCAATGGTGAAATAGACAGCAGCCTTTTCTACGTAGATGATGATGAATTGCAAGGATTAGGACAACTATTTGGTAACAAATTAATGGTGACTCGTTGACACTTGACACACACACCTTTCAAAATTATGGAAGTCTTCTATTATTTATCTCCACAAATTGGACATTAAATACTCTCCCTCCCTGGCTAACATCTTAACTTACGTGGGTGAATAGGGTCGGTGTAGCTAGTCTCCAAACACATGCTCTTTTCTTTTCTTTTCTTTACTTGTCTTTTTATATGGAAAAAACTTAAACCCTAATTTTTTAAAGCATAAAGGAATATGGATATCGGTTGAATTACAAGATGATTGGTTAAAAAACACAGGTAATTTCAAATTGAAAACATTTAAGTACTATTAGTGTGTTAAGAAATTAAAAAAAGAAGAAGATGAAGGATATGTTTGGTATAAAAAATTCAATTTTTTTTTAATGAAATTCAATCAAAAAAGATGAAGGGTTTGTTTAACTTATACGTACACTCACTATGAATCTCAATACAATAATACAATGTGAGTACATATAGCCTAACGAAGATTGACTACGAGCATTGAGCAACCTAACAAATTCAGCTATTTAATTAGTACCCTCTAGCCCATCTCAATATACTGTTGTTTACCATAAAGCAGTCCTTGTTTTGAGTTTGTAAAAGTGAATCATATATTAGGCAGGTAAGCTTCATAAAATCATGCTACCCCACTAATTAATTATCTATGGATCGTTAATTAATTCTGATAATCTCTCAAGATGCATGGTTATTAGGGTATGCAAGTCTTATAATAGAGCATCATTCAAGTTATATGACTTTGAAATCCAAAGCCAAAAAGTATTTGGTAAAGGGAAATATATAGTCATTGAAAAAGGCATGATCATTAATGGGATTCCCACCTTAGGTAGAGGAGAATAGTTTAATAAATCCTCCAGGGAAGCTGAAGTACTTCCATGGCAAAGATAATCATATAAATGCAATCCAACTTAAAAATTATTGGCTTCTTATTAATTTTTAAATTGTACATGAATAGAATAATTAAATATTCTTTGAACAGTGATTATGAAGGATCTAAGTCTATGTATGGCGCCCCCGTACCGTTTTCAAGAAAAATGAAAGCTTGCATAAGTTTATGGTCGTAGAAGCAATCTTTGAAACAAATCAATTAGAATGAAATATGTCCCAGAAGATGATTAATTGTTGTTGGAAACTGATCAATGCCTATAAAAATAGAGCTAACAAAGCAATAATTAAATTAAAGGATTGAAAAAAGAAAAGAAAAATTGTTCACAATTTGTGTACGTACCATGCACAGAAAACTAGCTAGCTAGCTGGCTAGCTATCATCCAAAAATGATAAATCAAGCAATGTGCAGAAGGATGGGGGAAGAGCATCCACTGATGTGGGGGAAGAGTATCCACTAATTTCTAACCTGTTAGAAGAATTAACGTACTCATCACTTATCCATTACCAGACATCTATATGAAGCTGTTGCATGTTTTCCTTTTTCTTCCTCATCTTCCCCTCCCCTCCCAACTCTTTAGGACGATAGGGTTTCGCTGTTCTTGTGAAAGTAATTCATTAGCTATATCTGTTGGTGATAAAAGGATTCCATCAATTTGCTTCAGCTTTCACCGGTGGATTTGGAAGTGCCTGCCGTGTACATCAAGTTTGAGGGGGACCTCTCGCTACGGCCTCTCTGATTTCATGACAGAAGTATGTCACACAATCACAGAGGAACACAGGTTTTCAAGTTTGAGAGCTAGCTTGATTTTCCTGGATACCTTTTTCTACTAATGAGTTTCGTTAATTTTAATCTTGTCTACTTGTGTTCATACAAAATGGGAAATTTTGTGTACATAGTTATAATAATGGCTAGTTCAATCCCCGGTGATCATGGAAGATAGTAGGATCTAGAACATGATTACAGAAAAAATCTAACCAGCAAACAAAAGAAACCGAAGTTCAATGAGGTATGGCCTTAATTGTTGAGATCATAGGTTTAGGACCACTCCTTAACTCAACTGGACCACCAAGCTGGAATGCTCTACCCTCCAATTGACAGTTGACGGCTATCTTGTTTTATGTTTCAAAATATTTTTAATTGTGTGCGTGCACTACCTGCGTATGGGTTGAAGGTAAGAGATTGAATGTTCGTTTAAAATATAGTAATGTTTTATTATTATTATTGTATGCAATATAATCTATTTTTATTCCAAAGTTGAGATCAATTATTGGTAAGGTTTTGGTAGCAAATTATCTATGCTAGTATTGAAAAATGGAAATTTCACAGCTAGCTAGCTGCAAGTTGCACTAAGCAAGGCAACTAAATCCAGTTCAATGCATGTGTGAGACACCAAGCTGTGAGCTATAATTTTAAGCAAGTGGGGGATTTTAATTTGGGGGCTCCATGCAAAAGCAGCAAGTTGTTTTCATCTGTTTTGATACCATAACTTGTGCGCAGTTTTGCACCCTAGCTAGCAACTTCAATCCACGAGCTCGGTCTCTATTTAACAATTATAGTTTGATTTTATAAAATTAATATTTTATAATTTATCAAATGGTATAAAATTAATATTCAACATTATTTCCCCTAAAAAATAACATTTTTATCTTAACTTTCTATAACATTTTTTTATTCTTTTTTTTAATGTTGAAATTAAAGAAAACTTCATCCCACCACATAGCGTGGACCAGTTTGATTTATGTATTTAGATCTTCCACCTTGCCTCGGAAGTGGATCATCATCAAAACAAAGGAGGTCATGTATGCTTGTTTTGCATGGACCCAAAAATGGTTCAAGGACCAAGACCAAATCAACTATGGCTTTTCGTTGAGGCTTGTCTTTGGGTCTAATTACAGCCCAAATCACAAAGAATGCAGGGTGGCTTTTATTATTAAGATGCTGTTTGGGTTTGCTGTGTAATTTATTTTTTATTAAAATTTATTTTATTAAAAAAAAGAATTCCATCATGGGTTTCAAGGCCCATTGCCAATGTGAAGGCCTACGAAGACAGTGAATTTAAAATGATCATATTTGATGAGTAATATATTGTGCATTATTAGTGTTTTCTTCTTCTTTTCAACTAGTAGTAAAAAAGAATTGACTTAAGGATAACCTGTTTGCATATGAACCAAGATTTAATCCTTACTCGAACCATTTGTGAAAACTATTTGAACCACCATAAACAAATCATAATTAATTTTAATTTTAATTTTACTTTCAAGAAATTTAGATTTATGGGATCCATTAACTAATGGGAGATTCACCCATGAATGATGTTTTTAAAGAAATTCTGTTGACAAAGTTGTTGTGATGCTTTGGGCTGCAACAATTTTTCTGTAACTAGGCTGGCTCAGGACAACGTCAATTGGGCCAACAAGGGTTTAAGGATTTCTTTAAAAACAGAAAACAGAAGGATCACAGCCCTCTCTAGGGTTTAAATCGAAATATTGCCCCTCTCTTCTCCTTAAGCACCGAAACAGAGTCACAGAGCCAACAGGAAAACAGAGAGAAGAGCAGGAAAGAAGTAATGGATTCATTTTCTTCACATTCAAGTATGGGATCTGGGTCGCCCCAAATGTCAGCAGAAGATTTTAAGGACCAGTTAAAGAATCAACTTGCACAAGCTTATGCCCAGGAGTTCCTTGAGGTTCACTTTTTCTTTATTAAGCAATCTCTTTCTCTCTTTTTATTTGCTTCTAATGCATAAATCTTTGTTTTTTTACCATCTTTGGTGGTTTAGTGGAGAAATTGTTTGGTTTTGGGTGTTTTTAGCTTAATGAATGACTAAAGATGATATTGTTTTAGTCGTCAAAGATGAGTTATAGGTGATTTTTGGTTCAAATATTGAATTTTTTTTATCTGGGTTTTATATTTATTGTGATTCTAATGTGAGAGTTGCGCTTTAAGTTTCCAATTTTAGGGGAATACAATGCAAGGGCGGGGGAGTATTATTCCGTACTTGTAATAATGATGAGCTTTCCAATTCATGTAATTTGGTGTTTATCTCATCTGTTTAGGGAGAGGACTTAGGTAAAATGTTGATTCTCTGCTGTCATTGGGTGGTAAAAGAGTTTGCAACATCTAAGCTTGATGGTTTACGTTAAGTAATTACTTCTGCTTGGTTGTTTTTGGTTGAACTTTTGGAGGTAATCTTGTATACAAATCTGCTAGGTTGTTATCGGTTGAAGAGTCGGAGATGTTACTTGTATATAAATGTACCTTTTTTGTGTTCGTATGTGGAGCTTTTGTGAAGATAAGTCTTTTTTTCTTCTAAAGGGTCAAGAAGTACTTTTTGTGTGTTAATGATATTTCATGCACCACTTAGGTTGGATTTTCTCATTGCTAAGAAGCCTACTTGCGTGCGCTGGATTGTCTGTGCAATTCTATGTGCAGGAATCGGGAATTAGAAATTATCTTCTGATCATCAAATTAGAATTTCAGATGGTAGTCTTGTTCCTAAAATGAAATGATGAAGGTGAACTCGCAGTTTCATCGGTTTAAGTCTAACAGCTGTTTGTGTAACTTAAAATTTCTAAGAAGAGGTTTTACCCTGGCTACTTTATTTATTTGTAATTAGCATTCAAGTGGAGGTTATAAACACATATACCCTGATATTAGTACTGAATTTCAAGTTCATCTCGTTACAAAGTCATGCACAGGCTTTACTTTCCTGGTATTTTTTGTGGCAGAAGGAAACATATAAACACCTGTGTTCATGTACAAATTTGTATCTTAGTAAAGCGTGTTCTCTTAGGATACTGGTTGAGGTATCTACATATATGAGTCGCACTTTCACTTGATCTCTCAAAAACAGCTCAGTTTGGGGTCTTTAGCAGCTCTGGTGTCCTCTCTTTGACTCTCATGTTTTGAAAAATCTGTCAGGTGCTAGGGAGGATATTAGAGCTAATTTATTCTCGAATCACTTTAGTGGCTGGTACTTGTAATCGGATTTTTTGGACTTGGTGGCATCACAAAGTTTACTTTAGTGATACATTTCTTAGAAGCATTTGTCAGTGCTTTCTTGAATTCCTGTTTGAGAAATGGGACTCAATGTCTTGTAATATGCAATAGCTTCACTGGCATTTGTCTGCAACTGTCGACATTACTTGTAATTCCATTTCAATGCAGACTGTGAGGGACAAATGCTTTGCCAAGTGTATAACAAAACCAGGGTCAAGCCTGAGTGGGAGCGAAAGTAGCTGCATCTCCAGGTGTGTGGAACGCTACATTGAGGCTACTGGCATTATCAGTAAAGCTCTTTTCAATGCACCACGCTGAACTTCAAGAAAGTTTCCCCCGAAGATGTCCTGCAAACTATCATGGGAACTCTTGAGCGAGAGCAGAGATTGTGTTTTATATTGTATCCCATTTTTAGCATTTATCATGGGAACATATATTTTCTTAACATTGATCTGTAAAAGATTTATTCAGTTGAATTTCAGCCAATTTTTGGGCAATTAATTAGCATTGTGGCGTATAACGATGGAATTTACATGCCCTTGCAATATGAGAATGCTAAAATAGCAAGAGCATGGTAAAGGATTACATGGGTACTGCGATCTCAATGAATGTATAGATTCTATCAGCCAATATTTACCTGAAATCCCTTCTCCTGATTAATTCATCCGTCTTTTCTTGTACTTTTGAAAAGTTGGAAACCCTTTTTACATCTCCAAATTGATTTGTACTGGATCGGCTGTTTAGGGGCTTAATCTGTTCAGAATTCTCAAGCTACTCCCTCCAAGGCGCCATTAATATGATGCAAAGTTTCTTCCACTGGTATAACGCAGCCAATATATATCACATAATTAGCATGCTTTTAAGTTGTAAGGCCTACTCATCTGTACTGAGAATGTTTTCAAGCTTGTTAACCCGTATCCAACTCAGCCTGAGATTTTTTATGAGCTTCTTGCTATGATCTCATGGTTTTCCAGCTTCATTGAACGCTAACAATGAAGTCAAGCTCTTATCATTATCGCTGTCATCTTTAAGGTCCAACGTTCCAGATTAAAATGGATAGTTTATCGAGTATAATTTCAGCCCATACTTGGGCAATTACCATGTCAGTAGAGTGCGGTGCAGAATCTTCTAATATTCTGAGAGAATGTACACCTTTTCCAGTGTACACCTCCCCTTGATATGAGAGTGCTAAACTAGCAACCTAAGAGCAACGTATAAAATTACAAAAACAGTGATGTTGATGAATGTAAATAATCTGTCAGCCAAAGCTTCCCTGGATTCCCTTCTCCTCGTCATTTCTCTCTTCTGTTTCTCATACTTCCTTAATCCCTCTTCCACTTTAAACTGATTTGTACTGCGCTGGCTGTAAAGGGCCTTATTCAGAATCATCAGACTACTCCTTCCATTGACATGGGCACCTTCTATGTTCTCAATTCTCATGCTGATTTCCCTCCATTCTAAACACTCCTCTCTTTCTGTAATCTTGAATCTAGTTGTTACTATGAATCTGGCCAGCTTCTGAGGAAGCAAACTTTCTTCTACGGGTAGAACGCACCCGAATTGCATCACATAAGTAGCATGATATGGCCAATTCTTCTGTACTGATAATGGCTTCCAGCTTGAGAGGTTAACAGCTTTGCCCGTCTTCTTGTCCACTAGTATCCAACTCAACCTGAGATCCTCTATCAGCTTCTTGCAAAGATTTTCTCTTGATTTTCCAGCCTCATTGAGTGATGATATAGGAGAAGCTAATGCTTCGTCATCGTCATCGTCATCTTCATCGTCTTTAAGGTCCATCAATTCCAGTTTAAATGGATAATTTAGAAACCATTTCTGTCGCTCGTCAGCGATCATTTCCCAGCTGCTGTCAACAAGTCCATGTTTGAATATATCTACAGCCTCAGGTATGCCATCCGAGATCCTCGAGAGGACACATTTGTTCTTGTAATAAACATCAATCAATGACAGTAGATCAGAAGGAGATGTGCGGGGATTTAGTTCAGCACATTCAAGCAGTTTCAAAGAGTTAGTATTGGCAACTTCATCATATAAGACAAGTGGGCAGGCATCCGAGTAGAATTTGTCGAAGCAACCGTGAACAGAACCTGAAATCAGATGTTCAGCTTCTTCAAGAGCAGTGGAAGGCCACCTGGAATAACACAACTTTTTCCACAAGCTTTGATCACGAGCAATGCCTCGGAGCTCAGAACATGTACTAGCTACCGAAGCGAGGGCTGGGCCATCTACACGAGACATGATATCGGTTAGCAGTTCACCATTCATGCTCTGGAGATGACATATCGGACGCTCCATCATATCTATCTTGGATATATATATTTTTTGCTATCTTTTAGGTGTGGCTGAATTTGGAAATAAAAAATGCAAAGTCTCGTTCTATATAAGCTACAAGAAACTCTAGAGAATATACATTTCTATGGTGTACACAGGTCAAAAAGGCACAATCCAAACGTGCCTAATTTAAGAGATGGGTGGAACAAATGGGAGTTAGCAAATCAAGATGGGTGAGATAGGACTTGATAGCCATTCATAGTCTTTGAAAGACACCGAGTGGTGTGTGACCGTGTTGATTTTTTCAATGCAAAGCATGTGAATGAATGATCAATGTTGATATTGTTATTGATCCTTATGGCTCACAACATTGACTTGGATCCTTTATGAGTTGGACTCATCAAAACCTAAAGAGTGGTTTAGATGTGCCACTCAGCACGTTTCTTTTGGAAATGGAAGGGCATGTGTAGCTCATTTATGATCCCATCACCTGCCAAAATTAGTCGGCAGCCATCGTTTTCTGTCCTGACAAGCTGGTCGCTGGTTAGAAGGGAGAATTGTTTCAACCTGCAGCAAGCTCGCAATTATTTAGTGCTGATAGATATTCGATGGCTTATGGACCAAGGTAGGTTAAGGATGAGAGGCAACATTATTATGATTATTAATTATAATTTGATGAATTTAGTTGCATATTAGTCTTAACCCCTCTATTAATCATACTTAACGGGTTACTGCACAATTTATAAGACATTATGATCACAAGGGAGTGTTGAATTCAATTTAATTTAATTTAATTATCATGTGAGATTTCAAGAATAATTTTATATTAATTTTTAACATGGATTCTTAAGTGAAAACAATGCTTGATTTTTGTTAATTAGGATGAGAATAATAAGATTTGAATTCTTATCAATAAAACTCTAATATAATATCAAAAAAACCATTTTAATTTAAAAACTTAAACTATTAGGAATATTTTATTTGTTCAAAACTATAGCATTTTATTAAAAAATAATAAATTTAACAAATATTGGTGTCGTTTTCTTCTCAAAAGATTTTGAGTTCCCAGATCTCCTGTTCTTTCTTTTTCTTCTTCTTCATATATGGAACCACATATTCAATAAAAAAAAATTAATTTCTTGCACTCACACATATTTTAAGGGATACCCACTTCACCAATACATGTGTGTGATAAAATGCAACATTTGTTTGTTAAATATATATGCTATAAGGTCCTTTTTGTAATAAACAAATTACACTAATTAATCCACCAATCATAAGATTTAAACGTTAAGAAGGATGATTCTACAATGCATAAAAATAAGGAATGAAAAATAAATAAATAAATAAATAAATATAAATCAAACTAAACATAACAATTTTAAAAACAAGAAAATATATTCTTGGTTGTTGGGGTCTTTATTTCTGATATGTGCTTCCTGCTTGGCCAATTCAACCTCCCCAACATTTATTTCGAGGATGAAGAGATGCGAGAAGTACTAGGTACATCTAACCTTGTTAGATTACAAGTCATTTTCTCTTTACAAAGATGCAGGTATTCCATTTTTAAACGGGATTATCATACACCAAACAGTATTATTATTCTTCATAGATAATCATCATTTCAAGATGAGGCTTCAGCGATGAGTCCTCTTCGTGAGATGAAGGGTTGTGGCATGGTTTTGCTTGTTTTTGACACCATGAAACCACCCATCCACCCACCAAGGAAACTTCAAATAGAAACCTCTTAGCTGTGCAAAGTACCACACAAATTGGCACGATCTTGTGAATATTTTTCACACAAAATGTCAAGAAGCAAATGGGAAATGTCTGTGGTAAACAGAAATGCAAAATAAATTTGAAGTTATCCCCATGATCAAATTGTTGTCAACTACTCAAAACTCTCTTTTGACATCCTGGCCTTGGCCTTGTGTACCTACATCTGCCTGCGCTATAGTCTATGCTCGGCGTCAGATGGAATTGATCTCGTGTTTTGGTTCAATTTTTGCATTCTATCTAAAATTTTGCCAAATAATTAATACGCCTACAAAATTCTCTAGAATGTTGAAACTATTGTAAAAGTTTCTACTTTGCTAGAGAGAAAATTTCGAAAATCAAGGATATTCTCTTCGTTGAATAAATTTGAATTAAAGAAATGATCTATGCTAGAGGGAGAATTTATTAGAATTTTATATATATATATATATATATATATAAGAAATAAAATCAAGAAATTTGAACGAATCTTATGTCTAAAATTGACATCTGTGAAAATAAAAAACAACATATCATATTTATCCATTAAGGGTTGTGACGATATCAAATTTGTGAAATCTAACGTTATCTTGTAAACTAGATTTAGAAATCCAGAGCAGTCTCTTATCATATGTCTTATAACATAAAGAAAAGAAAATAACATATAAAAAGAAAGAAATCAGAAAGTCATAAATTCTCCCTACCACATTTAATAATTTTACCAACAAAACTTTTTGCCGGTGTCATACCCAGACATCGCGGTGACCTGTTAATAATAATCTATGGATGGTAAAAGAACAGATGTCTAGCATTTTATTTTTTGAAACTAAAGGTCTATTTTAAGGAGTCGTCACCTAGTGTTATGGTCATTAGGAACCCTAACTGGTCAATAGAGATTTTATGGTACGAGACTGGTTACGCAAAAGAAAAGATGATATCACTCCTTAAACGTCATACTTGAAACAGACTGCATTGCTGGTTTTGTCTAAAAAGCAACATATCAAACACACAAAAAAAAAACAAAGCGTGAGGTGCAACGACGATCCCCACATATTTTTTGAATTTTCTGATATCGAAAAGGGGCTTGGCCATATATCAAAATAGAAAGGGAATAAAACACATGGAAAATGCATAAGGGCCCTTAGCCAAATATGGATTGAGCTGGCTGGATCTGAAGCCCAGACCCGACCCACACTTTCTTTTTTCTTTTTTATTTATTGGTTGGATCTAGCCCAGGCATGTGAGCTAAATTACCTTCGCGCAGTGTTCTTGCAAATTTAAAGAATGCAAAATGAAGACACAGGCATACCTACTTCTGGAGACCGAAGATGTTTGCAGTGCTGATGGATTCTCGCCTACTGCTTCCCTTTATCTTCCTTCTGTGCTCACTTGTATGCATTTTCTTTTTGTTTTCTCAACAGCTTTTGAAGCCGAGAAGATGATGAAGAGGACGGCCTGCTATGAATTTGTTTTGATTCTGGG
>Ga0325403_1004995_pt1 | contig 12435 bp, 11 predicted proteins | sample PopdelMetagenome_19_FD_205665 | JGI IMG/M metagenome (GOLD analysis project Ga0325403, IMG submission 205665) | Populus deltoides microbial communities from Bellville, Georgia, United States - Xylem-PdKOR-R4 | ecosystem: Host-associated > Plants > Phyllosphere > Stem > Wood/Secondary xylem...
AATTATTCCCCTGATTTCATTAATTAAACTAATTTTAAGCTTAATTAAGTCCTCAAACTTATCAATTCTTCAATTAAACTCCCAATATCATTAATTAAATTGAATCAAACTTAATTGAAATCTCATACTTGTTAATTCCTTCAATAACTTCCAAAATTAACTTTCAAAGTTATAAATCCAATATGATTAAACCTTCAAAACTTTCAATTTGTGTTGTTTTGACTCAAAATTCAAATTTTTTTCTTTAATTTTTTCATTTCATTTTCTTTTATTTATATAAAAATAAAAATAGAGATAAAAATAAAAAAGAAAAAAAATCAAAATTTGGGTTATGATAATAGTGATTATAATGATGATAGCAGTAATAGTCATGGTGGTGGTGGTGGTTGTGATAGTGACAACAACAACAATAATAATAATGGTGTAGTGGTGGTGATAGTGGTGATAATAATTGTGGTAGTAATAATAATAATAATAATAAACAAACAATTAAAAAGAAAGGGATTTCTTTATAGCCATAGATACAATCAACTATTCATTATAATAGTCAAGTGATGTCTATGGCCTTCAAAAAAAAAAAAAAAGAGAAGATGTTTTTGTATTTTCATATAACTCATTAGTTATTATAAATTTAGCTGAGGATATTTTTATCTATTCAATATTTTTAATAATAGTAAAATAACAAAAAAACCCCTAAGAATAAAAAAAATCAACACATCAGGAGAAGCGATATTTCAATATTTTCATTTTTTTTAAACAATCAAATTAAACATGCGCCCTTAAATCTAAGAAATGTAGGTAATTAGGGTTAGGAGTTTTAGCTTTTTTTTTTTTTTTAATTGTAGATTTGATTAAGGGTGATAACATAATTTAATATTTTAATAATATTTTTAAATTTAAAAAAACTGCTGACCTGTTCATATTTTTGAAAGACTTACGTCTCTCCATCGTTTCTCCAGAGTTACACCACACTTTTTCAGAAAATAAAGTAAAAGAAGAGAAAAACACCATAAAGTCTAGATAACCATTAAATTTCTCCAATCTATATATAAACTGCACCGCCTAACAAGGGGTGTGTTTCCTAATCTTTCGCCAAGTGTCTTCTCAATGATTGGTCACTAAAAATACTATATTTTTCTCTGCATTATAAAATATCATATTTACCCCACAACAACTAAACTAATATTTTCCATTTCTCCATACCATGTGCATGCCATGACCAGTGACCCCTGCCCCACGGTAGCAGTACTCCTTCTATTAATAAAAATAGAAACAACAACTCTTCTTTTTTGTTTTCTTTTTTTTTAAAAAAAACCAACACCGTCTTTCTCCTCTATTAAAACTTTGCCTGAACATGCGAGTTAATCTAGGAATTTAAAAGAACATGCTTGACGCAAGTAGAGTTTTTAGTCAACTTAAATAAGATTGTGAACTAGCAAAATTTATTACCAGATTTTTATTAATTTGATCAAATCTAGTTCAAACTACACCAAGTCAACATCTAAAAAAATTAAAACATTATCGTCTTAATTGACCTAGTGAATATAGAGAATATTATTACCATGTGAAACAAATTTAATGAGCATACACAAATGATATATTTTATGTATTCTAAAAAAATCCATAACAATTAGAATTTTTTTTCTCTTTATGGCAAGGATATATATGGATGACAATGAGTATTCATAGATCGAGTTTCTCTGTATCTATACCTTATACATTATTTAGCGGGTAAATAATTTAGATATCCATAATCTATACATCAAGTTTTGTTTATCCATATAGGTATTTATTATTTGACTATTATTTAATATTCAATAAAAAATAAAATATTTGATGTCAAAGAACCATCTCAACCCAATAGCTTAAGTTGTTATATGAGATCCCAGGACATGATTTATATTATTTTCTAATACACCCCCTCGAGTGAAAGTTTTTTGGACTTGAAACTTGCACAGAGCCACACTACCTTATGCTTAATTTTTTTTATCAAATAAATAGGAATGGTGAGATTCAAACTCATGACCGCTTGATTATCAAGACTTTGATACCATGTCAAAGAATCAGTTCAACCCAAAAGCTTAAGCTGTTAGGTGAGATCCCGAGATATGATTTATATTATTCTCTAACACACCTCCTTAAGTGAAAGTCATTTGAGCTTAAAACTTACACAGACTCATACTACCTTGTGCTTAATTTCTTTATTAAATAAAGGAGGATGGTGAGATTCGAATTCATGACCCCTTGATTATCAAGATTCTGAAAATCATATAAAAGAATCATCTCAACCCAATAGTTTAAGCTCTTAGATGAAATCTTATGATATGATTTATATTATTTTCTAACATTTGAAGTATGTGTAGAAATATTAAATGATAAGTGTGTGTGTGTCTTGAGTTAGGTTTGGTTTGGGTTTTGAGTCAATTTTAATAATATTTATATTTTATCTATTACCCATCAAGTAATATAATTTTTATTTATTTATTTAGATCGGGTTAGAGCAGATCAATATTCATCAAGTTAGAAATAAATTATTATCAAGAGAGATGATTTACAATTTCATAATCGAAATTATTTTTTTATTAAATGATTCAGGTTGTGATTAATCATTCAACCATGGATAAAAAACTCGAAGCCAAAGAGAAAAAAATGATGACGAAAAGGAACCATCAATATGCCCTTTGATGAGCAGAACCTAAAAGAAAAAGGAGAATCCGACGGTGGAGGTACAGGCATCCGCGGAAAAACGGAACCGTTCGCGCGCCAATGTCTTTGGAATCTTACATAACCACGCCCCAACAGCAATCCATTTTACTCCCCCTTCAAACTGACTCAACCCTAGTTAAAAATAAAACCTCTTTAAACCCAGCTTCCATCTTCTCCCCTCTATTAAATTAATAAATCCATTCTCCACCATTATATATACCCCCTTCTCCTACCTCTCGTAACCTTAATTTATCCCTTACCTTCCGTATCTATCTATCCATCTATCTCTACTCTTCTCTCAAACACGTTCTTTTATTGCATCCAAAGCAACTATCTGTGTTCATGTTCATGATTAATAACCAATTAGAGCAAGATGAGTTGCAACGGATGTAGAGTTCTTCGAAAGGGATGCAGTGAGAACTGTATTTTACGTCCGTGTTTACAATGGATTGAAAGCCCTGAAGCACAAGGCCATGCTACTGTTTTCGTTGCCAAGTTTTTTGGCCGTGCTGGTCTTATGTCCTTCATTTCTTCTGTCCCTGAAGACCAACGTCCTTGTTAGTAATCTATTCCTATTCATTTGTTTCTGTTCTTCTTCTCTCTTTTTTTTTTCAAATTTTATATGATAGTTTCTAAAAAAAATTGTTTCTCTCGATTTTGTGTTTCAGCTTTGTTTCAATCTTTGTTATTCGAAGCTTGTGGTAGAACAGTGAATCCAGTAAACGGCGCTGTAGGCCTTTTGTGGACTGGAAATTGGCACGTCTGCCAAGCTGCAGTGGAAACAGTCCTGCGAGGAGGTACTTTACGGCCGATGCCTGACTTACTTACCGGCGGAGGATCTCCATCTTCATCTCCACCATCAGATGAGGCATCGGAGTTTGAAGTAGCCTGTACGGACATATGGAAGCTGCAGGATCCAAATCCAAATCCAATTCATCATTCTAGATTCTCGAATTCGAGATCTAGAGTCTCATCGAAAAGGAAAGGGACGGAGGAGCCGATGGTAGTAAATATGCGGCATAACGATCTTGATCTTCTGTTAACCTCAAGTACTTCTCAAAAAGGGTTTGCCGAAATCTGTCGACCGGGTACTCCTTCCATGAATTCGGAGGAGTCGGTGACTACGAATGCGACTTGCTTCGATAGTGCTGGATTTGGAGATCAGTATGGAAATGGAGGAGGAGAAACAAAGTTATTGAACTTATTTCTTTAGATTTGTAGCAAGAGAGAGGGGAGAAAGGTGGCGAAGCTCTATGTTCTGTTTAATTTTGTGAATCTGAAGTTCAAATTAATGATGGGAGAGGATAATTTGGTGTTATACAAGACTTCTTCTTCCTTGTACTGGGTTAGTTTTTTTTTTATTTTATTTACACTGAATTGGATTCCGGAGAGATTTTGTAGAAAAAAATGAAATTGGTAATGAAGTATTGTTTTCTTCTTTCTTTCGTGTCTTCCACTCCATGACTGTATGACAAAGAATAAAACCAATCTAGTTTTCTTTTTTGTTCTACTTAATATTTATTGCTTGCTTTTTTCCCTATTCTCTATTTCTTTCTGTTGAGCTTTGATAAATGAATATTAATTAAAGCCAGCATCTGTAAAGGGTGAGAACGCTTGGACTTGGTGTTTCCTCGACCGAAATCAGTGTTTGTTCCGCCAAGGCAACCAGACCCATCGTTGATCGCTCTAGCAGTACTAGAATCAGTGTTCTTGTTTTCACGGTTTCTGCTCTCTGATCTTCATCTCCCTCTTGCTGGAGAGGCCCGTCATATTCTTTTGGTTGTTTGGGCTCTCACCGGGTGGTTTCATGCTTGTTTCTATAATTACAGCAACAACATCACCGGTGGTTTGACCACTGAATTTACAGAGATTTTGGGAAACCAAAAGGAAACCTTAATGGATAAATTAGGGAGTAATTACTGATGTGACGTTAGGGATTTTGACATGAATGATGAAATCATATGTAGTAGTATCCAAGGGTTCATGAGATAGATTATTGCATAGATCAAACATGAACGTATCCATTACGTGGCCTTGACAAAGAGGGTAAGCAGCCTCCGGATTTCATTGGAGAAAAGTAAGGAAAAGGGGAAGAGGTAGCCTCCGAGTGAGCGGAGAAAATAATATCATTGGCTGGTTAAGGGCCTCCACAGTGTTTCAGTTTTTTCTCGATAGTCATCCACGACCATTTAACAGGCAGTTGTGGGTCCCTTGGTGTGTTGTAGTCGTGGTAGTGACTGTGTGTAGCCTTTAAGACTTTCTCGGCTTAGCTGTATAATCTTAAAATAGAGGTTTTTTTGGGGGCTCTTGGAGGAGGAAAGAGGCGTAAATTATGAGAGGACGGAGAAGGAATCAAGGAGGGCTTGCTTGGATTATGTTTCGAGAATAGTAACGAGTCTCTGTTTATTTTATTTTATTTTATTTTATTTTATTCGGAGTCTTCAAGAGTTGCATTTCCTACGTCTCTTTATTGGCCAATGGGGAGCAAGTAGTTCGGCTCATGTCAGCGTCGATTTTGGCTGTCCATCCCTTTACTCTCTCTTTGTCCGAACGTTTTCAGGTCTCTCTTTCTCTTCTTTGCTTTTATTGTTTTTTCCACCGCTCCGGGACCATTATCTCCTCCTATCTTGGGGAGCGGTGGGATCCACGTCAAAACATCATTAATTAACAATGATTGAGATAAGGATGATAATTTAGTCTAAGTTTGGTCACACACGCGGTGATGAATACATAACTCTTCAAAATTAAAAAGTAATCAAGATGTAATCTAATAATTAACGAAACCTAGAAGTCTAAAATATGTACTGGTTTCATAAATTATGTACTCTATTTTAGTTATGTTGAAGAAAATATCAATATTATTCTTATTATATCATTTTAAATAAAAAGTTATCTTCCTTATCTATTTTTCCAAAATTTATTTTATGCATGTTAGTAATTATCTAAATTTATTTATAATCTTATTCAAAATTTATTTTATTTTCTATAAAAATATATCATTGGTTCGAGACTCATTGATAAATTTGATATTAATCATTAAAAATTGGTGATGTTATCTATTTTAAGAAATTTTTAACATTTTAAAACTCACCCTGATTTACATGGATAATGAAAATTGAGCTTTAACCTCTATTCTTTAGAATATGTCCAAAATAGACTATAAGAGCATTGTTGGTGTTCATGGAGCCTATGTGTGGTCCTGTTGATCCGGCTCGGGTCTACTCATAATATTTTAGAATAATAAGCTGCAACGCATAAAAATATATTTATAAAAAAAACATGATAATTTTTTATTTTAAAATCTTGTATTGTCACTTTGAGAGTGACCGCCAATAGAATAATAATTTATTGTATGATGAAAAAGTAAATCTGCAGAGCATCACCAAATACACTCTTCAACTTACTTATTTATGTTCACGTTTAATAATAATAATAATAATAATTAAAAACAAACTCTTAATTGATCAAAATAGCACACAATAACTTTTTATGTTTTTTTTCTTGTTTTATATGAAAATGTTCCTGCCATTTGTTTTTTTTTTAATGAAACAACATTGGTTATGCACATTCATACACCAAACACATTATGCTGAATAGTATAAACATACATACACAATCATATCCGCATACAAAATTATCGGCGTACACACAAATTCAATATTCAATAACATGTTAAAATTATTCAAAAACTCATTTAAGAGGGTTGAATTTGACCTGTGAATGGTTGAGGCTGATCAAAAGTAGCTAGAATAAATGATGGTAATGTTGATAAAATGAACAATACTAGTATGTGTGGTCCACGCGTTATCACTATCGCACATGGAACCACGTGTCACCATTATCGCACGTGGAACCACACGCCACCACTATTTAATTTTTTTTTCTCTATTTTGTTTTTCACCTAAGCAAAACTTTCTGCCTAAAAATCTCTCCTCATTTGTTTCTCTTTCACTTTATTTTTTCTCAATTTTTTGCTCTTCCGTTTGATGGTGGCCAGAGTATTTATTTTGGCACCTCCCCCTCATCTCTAAAAAATATCTTCTCTATTTATACAATTTCTTTTAGGAATATTTTTATTCTTGATCTTTTATTCTAAGAATATCTTTATTATATATTTTTTTATCATTCAATTTATACATAGTTATCATTACGCTCACATAACCTTTTTTTTTCTTTGTTTTTGATTTTTTTTTGGTGTTTTGGAAAATATTTTGGAAATTGATGTCAAATTTTGGGCTGTGACACATGGATCTATTTTTTTTTTAATACAGATGTTTTTATAGTAATTAAATTTGATGATTAATATTATCAAACTAGATCTACAACTTGATAGGGAAGAAAAATAGAGTTTCATAGAGGAGAAGCAATTGGTTTTCCATGCTGCGTCTCGCCGCATTGGGGAATTGTGGGCCCCAAATAACCTTCTACCTCGCTTCAATTTTAGGCTCTTCACTCCCACCTCAGCACGCTTCCACTTCTCATTGAGCACCTATAGATATTTTGTGAACAAATCTTAATAGCTACCATTCATTTTAACATGCTACAGTTACTATAAATTTGGCATACACTTCAGTCGAATCTGGGTTTTAATACCAATGAAGTTGTCTTTGATATAGATTTTTCATTTCTGACAAAAATAACTGTACTTGTGATTCTGATTTTGAGAATTGAATATTTGTAGTTTGATTCGAAATGATTTGTTTTTATTAGTTTATTTTAAGAGTGATTATTTTTTTGTTTGGTTTGATTTTTATTAAAAAAAATAACCAAATTGAATTTTTTTTTAGAAAACCAAAACCGAACCGAAATAGGTTCAAACCGACTGGTTTTGGTTCGATTTGGTTTTTTTGGATAAAAACCGGTTCAAACCGATTTGACTTGGTTTTTTTCGGTTTGGCTTGGTTTTTTTGGTTTGGCTTGGTTTTTTTCCGGTTTGGGTTCGGTTCCGTTCGGTTTTTTCGGTTTCAAGCTTATAAAACCGAAACCGAACCGAACCGGTCGGTTTTTTTTTTTAAATTTTAATTGGTTTAATTGATTTTTTTTCACGATTCGGTTTTTTTAGTTTTTTTTTTTAATTTTCTCGATTTAATCGGTTTTTCAGCTTTTTTACTCCCTCTAAGTTCATTTTGTGATGTTTTTAATATGGGATCCAGCTCCCCGTATTAGTTTTATTTTTGTAGAAATTAAAGATCGATACATGTGTTATTATCTAGCCCAAGTCTTGGAAAATCCAGAAGAATAATTAAGAAAAAAAATAATGACAAAATTGGAACAGAAAACATTACCCAACTGTAAGCTATGTACGCTGAAGGAAGTGGGAATGAAAAGTTTTCGGAATAAAAAACCATTAATGGTGCTCTTAAAATGTAATTAATGGAGATCTTAATTATATCTACTTTGTGTTCTTATTCTCAAAATCACTTTTATTGGTGGGCAATGACAGTGATGAGCCTCGTAGGGTGCGCTGGAGGTCTACATATTCCTCAAAGGGCTGATGAAAATGCTGGAAGAAGGTTTTGGTCATGTCTCCCTTCTCAGTTTCAAGACGAGGAGGATCAATTTCAAGACGAGGAGGATAAACTCAAAGGATGATATATGCTACTTTAAGTGGGATGATGATGATGATGATAATATTCGTGGAAGGGCAAGAGACGTGATTAATGGTCTAAAAAATAATAAAAAGAGCAGACTAAAACAAGAGAACTGAATATTATATGAATTTGATGGGCAGTTAAAAGTGTTGAAGATTCTATAAGTTTCCGTTGTTCTTTCGGGCAATTTCAGTATGAAGAAAGTAATGGTAGTGTTGTAGATCCAACATTTTCTGGGTTATCCCTCTTGAAATTGATTATTTATTATATTTATTGTTGTTGTTGTCGGAATTGCTTTGATAAATCACCTCTTGAAATTGGTTATATATGATTATTGTGTGTTTTAAAATAACTTTTCACTTGAAAATACATTAAAATAATTTTTTTATATTTTTTTATTTTCGACATCAACACATTAAAACCATTATAAAACACTAAAAAAATCAATTTAATATTCAAAAATACTTTTAAAAAGCACCTAAAAGGAGAAGCTATGTCTAACACCCTTTAAATCGAATAGAAGAGCACAATTGAAGAAATTATAGTAAATGATATAAACAACCACCATTAGTAGACGGACGAGATTGAGGTCCTTCTGGCGAACACATTGATGCGCCAAAACCAACCAAAATCATCATCAAACTATCGAAAGCGACGACAAATGAGGCATATGCGCCGAGTGAACAATGCAGTTGTACTATCAAGGGAAAACTATAGTTTCACAGTCTTGACTAAGGCAAAACCATATTTCACTTAGACTAGAGGCATTTAGGTAATTTCCAAAGTCAAAATTTTATTTTTGTTTTAATTTATTTTACTTGTATTTGTAAAAAAATAATAATTATGCTTGTATGTGTCTTAGTGGATGTTTGATTAAATGCAATGTCTATAGCGCCTCGTAGCATGTCATACCCGAAAGGCCTAAGACCCCCAGTTGTTTTGAGGAAAAATAAAGATTATATCAATTTTCCAAGATGGAACTAAGAGGATGAGATTGTAACTTGATTTTGGAGGATTATTTGAGATGAGTGTTGGTCCTAATGTTTACCAAATTAATCAATACTTGAATGATTGATCGACCATTGATTTGTTAGATTGATTATTTAATTAATAGTTACCATGTATGATTACCTGTTGATTTATTGATTGACTGCATATAACATACTTCATGAATTGTTTTGTCAAATCAAATCTCGAACTATTGTTCCCACTCCTACCTTTAATGCCTATTGCATGGTTTTATCAACATAATCATTTTTATAGCTTTTAAGATCTCCCTAGAAAAACCTAAAAGAAAAAAAATAGAAGAAGAAAACTCCATGTTATTTTATCCTTAATAGTTATGGGGATATTAATTAAAGATGAATGTAAGCACGTAAATTGGTGAAACCTAACCCATAATGGTTCAGTGAAGAATATTGTAGTTAGGTGTTGTAGTTGGTAACAAGTACCTCACTATAAATGCTAATAGATACTCGATGAATATTAGTTGTTAGATTATTTTTATGTCATAACCATCAACTCGAGATGAATTTTGAGGATTGTTGAATTAATTTCAAAGCTTGTGTTTTCTTATTGGTTCACCTATGAGTGGTTCGTTTTTTAATTGATCTTTTTTTTATATCAAAATCTTGTGTTTAATTGGTCAACCTATTAGCAGTTTATTTTGACTAGTTGATTTCAAAACCTGTATTTTCTGATCGGTTCACTAGTTCTTTTTAACCAATTGGTTTCAAAACCTCATTTTTTTTATTGGTTCACTTGTAAGCAATGTTTTTTAATCAATCCTTTAAAAACTTGTGTTTTTTGATCAGTATGCTTATGAGAGGTTTGTTCTTAATTGATACTTCAAAAACTTATATATACCAATCTGTTCACTTATAAGCAATTCATTTGACTGATTGTCCTTTTTAACTTGTGTTGATTCACCCTTAATGGTTCATTATTGATTGAGCACTTGAAAACATATTTTTTCTTAATGTATTTTTATATACATAATTTCTTTTATGTGATAATGCATTGCATTTTATATATATGTATATACATAAATAAAAATCTTGGATGGATGGTTGGCTAATGATGATGATACTTGGTGTATTGTTTGTATCCAATTCAATTAGGGATGTTTCACCTTGCGTTAAAAAGTTGATATAAATCAAGAATTTCATCTTTTACATTTGATAATTAGAATCTTATTTGCTTATATGCTTATGTGTTTATTTTATTGTGTGAACTATTGAGTCGCAAGACCATCATTCTCATAAGAAAGGGATTCTTATGTATTCACTTTTGTTTTACTTTACTCTTTTTTTTTTTTTGTATCCCGTGAGCATTATATCTAGAGGTTTTTCTTATGATTAATATGTGCACTGCAAATGGCCTTAGGCCAAATGCTGGAAGGTCATTGTTGGTTAAGTTCATCTTTTCTCCACGTAACCAACCACTTACATAGACTCTGTTAGATAAGCTATTATGTTCTTGAGACCATTGGTGGTGACTCCTTTACCTATGTGTGTGATATATGTTCATTATTTTTCTCATCCCATAAAAGGACCCTTATCCAACACCATCCATGAGGATCAGAGTCAAGTCGCGACCAATGATAAGATGGCGACTTTACTATAGAATGGTAGTTTTTTGGTTAAGTTTTGTATGCATTTTTTTTGTTCAAGGGTGAATCCCCATCTATAATAAATTTAGCTATGCATAACTTTTATATAAATAGAAAGATGAAGGTTTCTAGAGGGATTTTCAAGATTGCCACCCAAAATAGAAGTTGAGGTCTTTATGCATATAATACCTAGAACTGTTTTTATAGCTCAATCGCTTTATCGAATAGTGACTACAGAGTTAGAAGAATTAAAAATTCAGCTAGAAGAATTGTTAGACAAAAAGCTTATCCAATCAAGTAACTCACCATGGGGTGCCTCTGTGTTATTTGTAAAAAAGAAAGATGAGACTTTTGACTTTGTATTGGATACAAAAAATTGAATAAAGTGACAATGAAAAATAAATACCTGTTTCTATGAATAAATGATTTATTCAACCAGCTAAAAAGGGCGTAAGTGTTTTTTGAAGATAGATTTAAGAACATGATATTATCAGTTGAAAATTGAAGAGTCTGATGTCCCAAAGACTGCTTTTAGGACTCGTAATGAGCATTATAAGTTCCTAGTGATTGCATTTGGGTCGGTAAATACTCCGACAATGTTTATGGATTTGATGAATAGAGTCATTCGGCTGTATTTGAACAAATTTATGGTAGTATTTATAAACAATATTTTGGTCTATTCAAACTTACATTTGGAGTATGAACAACATTTGAGATGTGTGTTGTAGACATTGAGAGACCATCAATTATATGTCAAGCTGAGTAAATGTGAGTTATGGCTAAAATAAGTGGTCTTCATAGGGCATATCATATCAGGAGATGGAATATATATATATAGATCTAAAGAAGTGGAAGGAGTATTGAAGTGGGAGAAATCCATAAATATGATGGAGATTCATAGTTTTCTTGGACTTGCTGGGTACTATAGGAGGTTTATTAAAGGGTTCTCCATAATAGCAACCCCTTTCACTCAATTAACTCGGAAGGCAGTAAAGTAGGAATAGTCGAGAGAATGTGAAGAAAACTTACAGGAGTTGAAAAAGAGGCTTACAACTAGCCCTGTATTGATGCTTCCCTCAGGATTGGAAGGCATTGTTGTATATAAAGATGCATCAAAGAAGGGATTGAGTTGTGTGTTAATGCAACATGGAAAGGTGATTGCGTATGATTCAAGACAATTCAAACCCAATAAGACCAACTATCCTATTCATGATTTAGAGTTGGTAGTCGTGTTGTTTGCTTTGAAAGTGTGAAGACATTATTTGTATGGTCCACAAGTCTAAATCTTCACGGATTATAATAGTTTGAAGTATTTGATGTCATAGAAGTAGCTAAATATAAAACAAAGATGATGGATAAAGATGATTAAAGATTATGATTGCATGATAGATTATCACATAGGGAATGCTAATGTTGTTATTAATGCTTTCAGCTATAAGGAAAAAGCAGTGGTTGGTGAATTGGTTGCCTAAGATAAAAGAGAAGTAATAGAATTGAAGAAGTTCGATGCACAATTAAAAATTGTAT